>Ga0307517_10007612_pt1 | contig 15748 bp, 13 predicted proteins | sample 23_EM_MG_FD_194515 | JGI IMG/M metagenome (GOLD analysis project Ga0307517, IMG submission 194515) | Populus trichocarpa ectomycorrhiza microbial communities from riparian zone in the Pacific Northwest, United States - 23_EM | ecosystem: Host-associated > Plants > Roots > Unclassified | place...
TCTTTCTCTTCTTTTCTCTCCTCAACTCCTTCTCTTCTCCTCCATGCTCAAGTATGTATTCTTTCACCTTTTTTTTTCTTCTCAATTTTGTTTTTAATTAATATACTTTACGAATTTGTTTTTTTTCTCTTCTTAGCTTCACTTGCAACCATATTAAGGTAAGATTTTTTTTTTCATGTTTTTTTCACTATATTTGTTTTTTACTTTATTTTTAATTGTTTTTGTTCTCAATAATTGTATGAATATTGTTGTACGATTTTTTTTTCATATGAGATCAATTTTTAGTTGATTTATTTATAGGATTTTTAAATTTTTAGCAATCACAACTTCATTTTTTTCATATGAATTTTTTTAGTTGAATTTATTTTTTTGTGTTTTTTATTTGTTGCAAATTTGTTTGAGTTGATTTTCTTCTTCTTTTTCCAAGCGTTTTGAGTATTATAGAGTGTTGATTTATATTAATTTAATTATTTTATAGTTTTGTAAAATGAATTTTTTAAAAATATTTTTAAATAATTACCGACGGAATTACATACGGTATTTTTTCGAGGGAAATACCGACGAAATGAAGCCAATAATTTCTTTTTTTCCTGTTTTTTCCGTCAGTAAATCCATCGGTAATAATATTTTTTTTATTACCAATGGACTTACCGAAGGAGCATTTTTGTCGGTGATTTCGTTGGTAAATTAATTACCAACATAATGATAGTTCAAATACCGACAAAAAATTCCGTTAATAAATATAAAAATTGTGTTACTGATACCAATAGTAATATTTTTGTATTCCATTTCACTTCCTGAAAATGGTGGTGCACATAAAATCTCCTCAAGTGATCTATATCCAATCTCATTAATTCGGTTGGAAATATTGTATCCTCTATAATTAATATGCAAGTGCTTATCTCCATTAAGAATATAAATTTCAAGTTTAAGAAAATGAACCTTCACTTCTTAAAAATTGTATTTTCTTTTTGGAATATAAAACTGAAAACGATTATAAAAATAGTAAAGTGTATTATTTATTATTATTACCTTTTGAAATAACAAATGGGATGGGAAGCTTGATCGTTCTATGGTTAGCTAGAAGAAAATTGTTATTTTTAAGCCACAAGGTGAGCGTGAGAATTCGACATATGTTGTTGTTATATGTACAGTGGCATGTACTTCCTCCTCCACCTCCTCCTCCTCCTCCTCCTCCTCTATTCTTTTTTCCTTTTCCTTTGTAGTGTGAGAGCTTTGAAGTGATGGTAGCTTGATGAAGAGAGGGGGAGGGGACAGGGTAAGCCTAATACGGACGTGACAAAGCCACAAAGTATTGTCTTGGAAACGGCCGACCCAACATGAGATAGTGGGAGACAGGCATCAAAATGTTGACCCCTCAGGCTCTTAATTTGTTGATAATGAAGACAAAACTGACGTTGCTGGCCTTTTCTTTTGCAAAATTTAGTGCTTTGTTTTGCTTATTGTCTCTCCCCCTCTGAACGTTAATCTCTCACATACCCCACTAACTAAGCTAACTTCAATGTAATTTTCTTCTCCCATACAAGTGCGTGCATAGTTTATATATTCATATTCATATAGCCCTCGCTAGGCTCCCAGTAATCTTTGAGAGTAGTGTTCAAAGTTTACATGTACACAATTCCTATACCATCGATCGTGGCCTGATCTTGTTTATAGTTTTCGAAATGTTTTTTTTATATATATATATAATTCATTTGCCTATATGGAAACTATGTTTATCTTCTTCATTCTATTAAAAGTACATTAATATCTCACAAGTTATATTCAATTATCGAATTTGGTGCTAATTAATGAACTATATCTTAACCTATATCTTAATTTGTTTCAATATTTCTATAAATCTCGAGTTCATATATATATATATATATATAATGCGTGCGTGCATACAAGGGATGTATTTTATGGCTCTTCCATTTTATCTCCTTGTGCTTCATAATCACATATTTCCTTGCACTCCTTGGTAAGTGGTTCGTATTGAAATACTCTATCATCATAGGATAAACGAATGTTTGAGTCTCCGATGTCAAAATCTTGACTTCAAAACAGAGGTCGAGGAATAATATATATATATATATATATATATTAGTTTGCATTAACAAATCACAAATTATTTTTTTCACCGCTTGTGTTTAATAGCCGGATATTGTTTTTCCAATGAGGCACATTTGTTTTTAATCATAAATCAGAAACATTGTTTCCCCTACAACAGTGCGAAAAGACACAGCTACGGGCATAACCGGCAATGATTTTACATCATGACAATGATGTAAGAATCTTAATTAAGCATTCATTTTATATATTGTCGTGGATATTAATTAGGTATGCAACACTCTTTCTTGTGTTTCTTTTGATTTCATTGGTCTAAGTGCTTCCTGAATTCGGCAAAGAGTGCTACATGAACAGTGAATTCATAAACACAAAACCTACCATCATTAAATTCTCTGCCTTATAATTCCATGTTCTTCATGAAGATGTCTCCAAATGCTCATTTACACACTGCCCCCCTTGGCTCAAGGAAGTGTGAATTAAAAGCTTTTCATATATATATATATATATATATATATATAAACTCTTTTTTTGGTAATAAAAATGGTAGTGAAGTGAGCTACTATGCCGCCGGGGAAGGAACAATTTGGGTATGGCGCCTCCCCCAACTTGAGTCACTGAAGATCCAGTGACATGATGTAAAGCCGACTTCTGGTCGCAAGTCCTTTCAATTTATGCCATGCTTGACGTGACCATAAATAAACCTAAGATTATAATTTAATCATATCCATATCGAATCTGTTTACATTAATCTTGTCGCATTATACAACAGTTTTCTGATCTTTAATTCACCATACTTTTCAGCTTCGGATCCTCTAAACTACACAGTATATAAAAATAAAAAAAAGGAAAAAAGGCCAACATGTATACAGTTGCTTTCTTTTGTCACATCCAATTAATGTTTCATGTACCAATTCAGATATCATACATGCAAATAAAATTTTCGAAAGCCTCGCATGCTACTGGTATAAGATTGTGAAATACAATCAGAAATATTAGCGAAAAAATATTGATAATAAATTATGGTTATAATTCTAGATAAAAAAAAAATTATGTTGTTATTTTTGTGGGTATTCAAACATTTTCATCGGTGAATAATGAGAGAATTACAGTTGAAAATAAAAAATTAAAAAAATAAAAATATAATATATCAGTATTACAGGCGAAATTACCGATGAAATATAACCATCGCTAAATCTCCGTGATAATGTTTAAGTTATAACCTGTCAGACGACTCCCCTCTCCTCCTTCCATATTTCTATTTGTTTTTTTCCAGCAAAAAACAACACCCTTACCCCCCTCATGTTGTCAATAATTAAGCTACCATCATCACAAATCCGGCCACCCCAACATTTAGTTTGTCAGAACCCTGTTCCGGTTCAATTTTTTTTGAAGATTCGTCACATCAAGTAAGCAAACCGATCTTTTTTTTTTTGTTGTAACTCATTTTTATGTTATTTTTTTGGCATTTTTATTTATTATATGTAGTTTTTTTGTGTGTTTGCTTGTTTTATAGCTTTTTTCTATAGAAATTTGTTGTATAAATATATGATTTGTACATGTTAAGGTTTGTTTGAGATTTTAAAACATTATATTTGTTTGTCATTTGATGAAATTGAGTTTGATTTTGTAACATAGGTGTTTTATAATGAAATAAATAATTGGTTTTTTAATTGGTAAATTTCACATTTTGTCAATTTTATTGTGAAGTTGAAAATTTAAATAAATTTAGAGGAATTTGATTTTTTAAAGAGAATTGATAATCATTAAAGGGTACTATTAAAATAGATTGAATAATTTTTAATTCAACCAATAACAACTAATTAACTGGGTACCGATAATTTGTTATGATGCATGTAAGAGGTGTAAGAATAAGAAGTTTCTCAATCTAGATGTTGTTATGATGCATCTTTTATAAAAAAATATTCTTGAAAAAATAGTTGTGTTGGTCTGCACATGAAGAACCCTATGTTCCTTAAAAGATCATGGTAGAAAGGATGACTAGGTCAACTTCTAGTTCTAACAACGTGCATGAAGTTGTAGATGATAATATTAATCGTTATAGGAGTATGGTTATGAATGCAATGAGAATGAATGAGAGTTATGTCGGTGAATGTTCAATTATAGATGAAGAACTAAATGTAGATGCAACTAGGTTTTTTGAACTCTTGAAAGATTGTGACAAACCATTATGGGATGGTTGCGCAAATCACAATAAATTATTGGTTGTTGCACATGTGTTCACCATCAAGTTAGACCATGAGCTGAGTGAGGTCGGTTACCACAAAATCATTGAATGAACGAGAAGTACTTTACCTAAAAGAAACAGGATGAACGAGAATTTCTATACTGCTAAACTCATGATGAAACCCCTTGGCTTAGGATACTAGAAAATCAACATGTGTCTAAACTTCTGCATGTTTTACTACCTTGAAAATACAGATTTGATCAAGTGCAAAACATGTGGGCATGCTTGGTATAAACCTAGAATTGGCAAGGGAAGGAATCTTGTTACACATAGAAAATTGAGATATTTTCCACTCACTTCGAGATTGCAAAGGTTATTTATGTCTACAAAGATTGCTGAGCATATGACATGAAATCATTCACACGATGCGGTGGATAGAGCTATGAAGCACCTTTTCGATGGTGAAACTTAGAAGCATTTTAATAGGGTATATCCTTGGTTTTTAAAAGAACTATAAAACATAAGTGTTAGGTTATGTACAAACATGTTTAATCCATTCAGGTCATTTGCTACACCATATTCTTGTTGACCGATGATACTCACAATTTAAAACTTTCCACCAAGGATGTGTATGAGGTCAGAGTTCATGTTCTTATCTATGGGTATACCTAGTCCTAATAGTCCAGGTATAAGTTTAGATGTTTGGTTTCAACTGTTAATTGATGAGTTGAATCAGCTAAGGTCATTCGAGACTTTGATGTATGATGTCTCGAGAAAATAGAATCTTCAGATGAAGAAAGCTTTGATATGAACTATTAATGATTTTTCTAAGTATAAGATGGTTTTTGGTTGGAGCACGTATGATAAATTAACATATCTATACTGTATGAAAAATAACAAGATCTTCACTTTAACAAATTGTGGTAAAACATCTTTTTTTATTGCCACTAGAGATTATTGCAAACTGATCACAAGTATAAAAAGAATAAAAAAAAAATCTTTGTTGGTAGAGTTAAAATAGATATTGCACCACCGGTACTATCGGGTGAAGAATTGTATGATATGGTCTCGCAGTACGACGACATTGTGTTTGGTTTTCAATCCGGTAAGAAGAAGTTTCTTGATTTTAATGTGACCCACAATTGTGTTAAACAAAGTATTTTTTCGGAGCTTTCTTGTTAGAGGACTAATCTCCTCCGCTATAATCTTATATGTCATGCATATAAAAAAGAAGTGTTTGAATTTTTTTTAACATGGTGATGGACATGAAAGGAAAGACAAAAGAAAACATAAAAGCTAGAATGAATATATATTTGTTTTGTCATCATAAGAATATGGAGTTAGTTTATAATGGGACACGGGTCGCAAAGCCTAAAGTAAGCTTCGCGTTAGACAATAATGCACAATTACTTGTCTGTCAATGGCTTAAGATTCTGTGTTTTCCTGATGGATATGTTTCAAACATATCTAGATTGGTGAATTAAGAATCACCATAAGAAGGACGACAAATTGTACGAAATAAAGAGTCATGACTGCCACATGTTATTCCACTTGCTTACTAGGATGTATTGTCAAAAGGGATATGAGATGCACTAATGGATATTAGTTATTGTTTTAGAGATATATGCTCAAGCAAGTTGCATACCTAATAAATTGAAAAACTTGAAACAAATATCATCCAAACAATCTGCAAACTTGAGATGATATTCCCTCCATCCTTCTTCGATTTAATGGAGCATCTACCCATACATTTATCATATAAGACAAAAGTCGGAGGCCTTATCTAGCACAGATGGATGTATCCATTTAACAGGTTAGGGGTTACACATGCATTGTAATTAAATTTCTATTGTCTTTATTTTTTAATCTAAAGCATTAATTTAATTCCATATAAATACTTGTTTAACCTTAAGAAAAAAGTTAAAAACAAGGCGCATATTGAGGTTTTGATATACGAGACTTATATTATTGAAGAGATCTTAATATTTATCTCGTACTATTTTGAGCCTTACTTGAGAATAAAAATCAACCGCGTTCCAAAACATAATGATAGTAGGGAAATGCTTTCAAGTGGGGATTTATCAATATTTTTCCATCCTGGACAACCTCTATAAAAAAATACAATGAGGGAAGATAAATGACATAAATCGAATTCAAACATACATATAATTATGTGTTATTTAACTACAATGAATTGAAGTCTTTTATTCAAAGAGCACAATATTAACATGTTGTTATTTTTAAACAATGTTTTTCTTTTATACTCTCATAAATTGATAGATTGAATAATTTCTCCTAGGAAACATTGTCAATTTTTATATCTTAAAATTCACATATGACTAAATCTTAAATTTTCCAATTATAACAATATAGCACATGGTTCAGAACACATGTAAACAATACTTAATAATTCTTAACTCTTGTAATACTTCATTTCATTATATCTTTCTCTTTATTTATTAATGGTTGTAATCTTGTACCAGGTTTGTCAAATGAGAGGAAATGTTAGTGATAATTTGAATTTACTATATTTGAGTCTTGAAAGAAAGGCCAAGTATTATACCGGGTATTTCATTAACGAATATGTCTTTCATATTGAAAAATATGGCCAAGATAAAAAGACCTATAATAATAGAGTTTGCGTTAAGAGATCAACTTCTAATAAGTTTGAAGTTGATTATTATAAGAAGTTATAAGAGGTGATTGAACTACAATATCATAGCAAGCAGAATAAAATCTTTTTATTCAAATGTTATCGATATTATACCATCAATAGAGGAATCATAGTAGATCCTCACTATGGTTTGGTCAAAATTAATACAAAGGCTAGACTTCGTAACATCAACGATGTCTTTGTTTTTGCCAAATAATTTCAACAAGTTTATTACACATTCATTCATTCCTTTATAAAATATCTTTCTAGGGTTCATTGATTATCCATAGTGAAAACCAAACCTAAGATTCGTGTCCAATTTGTTCAAGATGATAACAATAAAGTAACTATAGAAGACATGCCTTTTAACTTGATGAGCTAGTTGATGCATATCGAGTTACTTCGTCTATCGATTTAGAAGAAAATTCAATTTTTCATGTACTTGAAAATATTTTTATTGATCTTGAAGTTGATGAGTTAAATGATTTATTGAGAACCAATGGACATACATAATTTAATGAAAATGATGATATTGTCGAGCTTTAATTCAATGAAGAAGATTATGATGGACATGACGATGATAAAATTAAAGAAGAAGAAAACAATTCTGATTAAAAAGATTTTGAATTGATTTTAAATGTAAAACATCAATGTGTAATGAAATTTACTTTAATGTAATTCTGTTTGTTACAATAGAAATTGTGTTACAGTGTTGTGATTTTAATATATTTACAGGTTGGATAGATAGGAAATACAAAAACACCGGGGATAAAGAAATTACCGATGGAATATAAGATACCAATAGAATTACCGATGTACGAATTCCCTTGGAAAATTCTAGAAAGTTGGGAAAAATTTAGGACTTTACCATTGACAATTACAAACGAAATTACCGACGGACTAAGTCCTTTAAAAAGTTCAGGTGAGGTGGAAAAACATTATAAGACTTTTTTCCTTTTTTTTTTGCAACTAAGCCTCCTCCTCCAGCTTCGACCCACTAGATAAATTGTATTCAATAATATTTTTAAAATTAATAAAAAATAATTGATTTTTTATTTTAGTTTTATTCTTTTTTTTTTAATTTTTTTGTTATTTTATTTTTTAAAAAATATTAAATACAATGATGATAGAATTATCGATGGAATTTACATCACCGAAGGAATGACCGATGAAGTTAGTCCCTTGGACAATTCTAGTGAGTTGGAAAAAAATTACAGTATTGCCACCAATAACACAACTAGAAAATTGATAAATACAAACGGAAATATTGATGAAATATTTTCGTTGATAAATTACAGTGAATTTTACCAGCAGAAATATTCCCTTGGTATATAACGAGGGAATTACAGTGGGAAAAGAAGAAATTAAAACAAAGCCATAAAATATGATAACGTGTCATTTATACCGATGAAATTACAACCGATATTAATACCATTTGTAAAATCCATTTGTAAACTCGTTGGTAAACTTTTCACTTGTCACTGACATTGTTCATCATGTCAATTACATAGGAAATCACCAATGGATTAATTTCGTAGGTATTTTCTAGAGAGTTTTGAAACTGTTAACTTCTTAATTGCACTGTTAATTATTGTTCTTTACAGATAAAATTACTGATGGATTGAAAAGTCATCGGTCTTATTTGGCGAGTTTTTGAAAATTTTTGATTAAATTGAAAATTTTAATTAAATATTACAGACAGAATTATAGAAGGATTGAAAAGACGTCAGTGATATTTGGTGATTTATGAATTTTTTTTATTAAATTAAAAATTTAAATTAAATATTATAGACGGAATCACCACGGAATGATTAAAAATATTAATATTTAATTCTCCGTCAGTAAAATTCCCCAATAAAGAGACTAGTATCCCTCATTTTATAATAGACGTGCCTCTTCTTCGTCTTCTTCTTCTTCTTCTTCTTTCTTCCCTTTAGGTAAAAAATATCAACATCCCTTTCTTTCTTTTTCTTCTCTTCTCTCATCAACTCCTTCTATTTTCCTCCACACTCAAGTATGTCTTCTCCTCTTTTCTTATTTTCTCTTCTCAGTTTTTTTTAATTAACATACTTTGTGAATTTGTTTTTTCTTTTCTCTTCTCAGCTTCACTCGCAACTACATTAAGGTAAGATTTTTTTTTTGTTTTTTTTATTTTTAAATTTTTATGTTCTTAATAATTATATGAATGTTGTTGTAGGATTTTTTTTCATATGAGATCAATTTTGTTGGATTTTGTTTTTTAATTTTGTTGTTCAATTTCAATTAAATTATTTTATTTGTTGCTAAATTATAGGTTCTAAAATAGGTCTTCTGAGGTATTTATTTTTTTATGTTATTTATTTGTTGCTAATTTATTAATTTGAGTTGATTTTTTTTTCCAAGCAACTTAGTTCCTGAGAATTATGAAGTGTTGATTTATATTAATTTAATTATTTTCTAGTTCTGTTAAATAGATTGTTTTAAAAAATATTTTTAAATAATCACCGACAGAATTGCATACGGTATTTCTGTCGATTATATGACAAGCTTTTCGAGGGAAATACTGGTGAAATGAAGCGAATAATTTTTTTTTGTGTGCTTTTTCTGTCAATAAATCCATCTGTAATAATATTTTTTTTATTACCGATGGACTTACCGACATACCAAAAATTACCTACGAGAGTTTTACCAATAGAGCATTTCTATCCGTGATCTTGTCAATAAATTAATTGTTGACAGAATGATAGTATAAATTCTAACGGAAAATTTTATCGGTAAATATAAGAATCCTAGTAGTGCAATTACAAACAAAATTACCGATAAATTAAGTCTACCAGAAAGTTCTAGAGAGTTGGAAAACAATTACACGACTTGCCACTGTTAGATGTAATTATCCAATGCTTTAATTACTTTGGTAATATGTATATGATCACCGATGGAAGTACTAATGGTTTATTTATCGGTAATATGTATAATCACCGATCAATTTACCGATGTAACGGATGCCAATAAAGTTTTTTGTTTAGCGCACCTTTTTCATCTATAAATCCATCACTAATTATATTTTCGATAAAATTACCGAACAACATATAAATCATCAATGATATGTTTTCCAACAATATTATTTTGTGTGATGCTATTGGTATATTGTTTTTCCTGATATAATCAGTATTTAAAGACTGACGGAATATTTTATTTATGTTATGCAATATTCTAGTAGAGATAATCCGATCTGACTAAATGTTAGAAGAAGAAGAAGAAGAAGAGCAGGCCATCTGCTTAGGTGTTTAAGTCACATAATGTTTACAATGCTGATACTGTTCATCTTCAATATTTTAAATGTTATCTACATGAATACCGCAATGGGATATTGATGCAAAGTTTGAAGATATTTAAATGATTGAGAAAACTGCAATGGGATTATGGGAATGCATCAGCCCATTAGGAATTAGCAATTAGGAAACTTATCCTACTTCCAAAAAGGAATACCCTCTTTCATTTTTAATGCACATCTTCTTTAAATATATCTCTATTTTATATGATATACTTGGACTGGATCATTGACTATTGATCATGCAGACTTCACTAAATTCTCTTACATGCAAATATTACACCTTTGTGTGTGTGTGTGTGTTGTTCTGTGTAGCAACTTAAATTTTTTGCCATAAAAATACTATTGGAAAATAAATTTTGGGCCATAAAAAATTATTTTTTGCCAACTTAAATTTGGACTTAGATTTGGTCCATGAAGAATTATTTCTTTTAACCCAACCCACTATTTTGTCCAACACATGAAATAAATAATCTAATAAGTTTCTTTAGTATTTTCTCAACAAAACCTGAACAAGTTTTTTCAACTCGAAAGAAATTTTTTTTATGACCATAATGTTTTGTTTTTTTTATTATGTATTTATAGTGGTTAATCAAAAGTTGATAATGTGAAATTAGTTATGGTTAATGCCATAATTAATTCTTCAACTTTTTTGCTTTCAGAATCAACTATAAAGGGGGGGGGGGGAGTGTTCAAAAGAATATTTTTAGCTTTCGTATTCCTCTCAAGTCTAAAGCTTGGGTTTATTTTGTTGAGATATTATTGAGCCCATCTACTTTGTTCAAATACTTTGTTTAGAAGTGCATATAAACTAAGGTGGTATTGTTGGGATCTTGGGAGACTTGTTGCAAATAACTTTTGCATCAAGAGAGGAATAATAAAGTCTTAAGGAAGAATAATTCATCCTTGACAACAACAAAAGCTTTACTATTCAAAGTGCTTTAACAACTAAGTACATTTCTTTATTTTAATTTAAACATAGATATATTATTTAATTAGTACGAATGCTGATAGCATGTTTTCCATGATATATATGTGTGTGTGTGTGTGTGTGTGTTTTCACACGTATAATTTTGTTATGATAAACTAAATAATCTAATCTATAATTATTTTTGGCTTACACTTAATATAAACAAATTTGATAGACTCAATAGTTTTAGCTTATGAAATGTCAAGATGAGAGTGATTCTTTCCCAAAAAGAGTCAAAGAAAATTTTGTAGTGTAAGGAAGAAAAACCAATATCAATGACAGATGAAAGATGAAAAATATATAAAAAGAGAGGTTTGACAATGATCAAACTTTATTTATTAGATTGAGTTTTATATGATGTAATGATTGAACTAGAGAAAGGTCATTCAAAAAATAACTTTAAAATACCTTTAAAAAACTTCTAACCCTCAACAATATGTTATATGTGGCTGATATTAAAATGAACTTAATGTCTGGATCATTGTTGAGCAAAAGAAATATTTTTAAGTTGGTTTTTTAGAGTGACAAATTTATACTCTTTAAAAATAGAATGTTCATAAGAGAGGGGTATCTTAGTGATGACCTCTTCAAAATTAATATATTGACCATTGTAACAATGAATAATAAAAAGGAAAATTATAATAAATTTTCTTCTTACCTGCTTAAGTCTTGTGATGTGTGGTATAATAGGTAAGATAATGTGAATTATAATTCTATATAAAGGTTAATAAATCTTAATTTATTAATAAGTATGATGTTTGAGAAAAATTATTAGTGTAAGGTTTATGTAGAATCAAAATTCACAAAAAGACTTCTTTTCATTCAATTAAAAGTAGTGAACCTCTAGGTTTAATTTACTTGAATATCGGTGATTTAAGTTTGTGCGAACCAGAGGTGAAAAAAATAATAAATTATTTTTATAAATGTTTGTAAAAAATATTGTTATACTTATTTCCTTAAAACAAAGATGAAGCTCTTGTAATGTTGAAACATTACAAGAATAAAGTTAAGAATTAATTTGATAAGAAAATAAAGGTAATAAGAAGTGATAAATGTGGAAAATATGAAGCATCATTTGGCAAATTCTGTTCCCAAAATGAAATTATCTACCAAACGACCGCTCCTTATTCATCATAACAAAATAGCATAGCAAAACATAAATAATGAATGTCATGTTGATAAGTTCGAAAGTACATTAAAACTTGTGGGGAAAGGCAATTCTAATTGCCAATAATATACTTAACAAAGTACCCCTTAAAATGTTAGAAAAAGATACCATATGAATTATAAAAAGGTAGGAGATCTTTCTACAAATACCTCAAAGTGTGGGAGTGTCTTACAAATATAGTTATACTCTATCCTAAGAATATCAAGATAAGACTAGAATTGTGGATTGTGTCTGCTTGCAATAATAATGGATATCTACTTCTTCTACATAAGTCAAGTATTAAGAATCTTCATCCTAATACTAATGGAATCAATGAATGTTATTTTATTTGAAAATTGTTTTCATTTAAAGAAGCACAAGAAAATCATTCACTTAAGAGAATGATTGAGGGTAGTTTGAGTAGTCATCATCAATCGAAAGATAATGAAATTAAGTTTAGGAGTAAAAATGAAAAAATGACCAAAACCTTTGGTCCTAATTTTCTAACATATTTGTTGAAAAATGAATCTCAAACTTACTCCAATGCAATGTCTTGTCCAAAGCTTCTTATTAGAAGGAAGTAGTCAATATATGAAATAGAATCCATTATTAATAATCATACATAGGAACTATTGGATCTTTCTCTTGCAAGTAAACCATTAGGTCATAAATGAATCTTCAAAAAGGAGATGAAACCTAATGACACTATTGATAAATACAAAGTTAGTCTAGTTGTTAAAGGATTTAAACAATATGAAAGTGTAGATTATTTTGATACATATTCACTTGTATCAAGAATAAATTCTATAAGAACATTAATAGTCATCATAACTATTAACAAGCCTGAAATACATTAAATAGATGTTAAAACAAGCTTTTTAAATGGTGACATTGATGAAAAGGTTTACATGGAACAACCCGATGAGTTATTGTTAATGGATAAGAAAAAAAGTCTATAAACTTGTCAAATCATTATATGGTTTGAAATAAACACCTAAATAATGACATAAAAAAATTCACAAGATTATGTTGTCAAATGAGTTCAAAATCAACAAAGTTGATATATGTATTTATGTAAAAAATATAGATAAAGGTTATGCCATTATATATATCTCTATGTAAACGATATGCTTGTTTTGGGTAATAATAACTACACGATCAAGTTTATTACTAAAATGTTAACTAATAAGTTTGACCTGAAAGACTTGGGTATTACTGATGTCATACTAGGAATAAAAAAATTTCAGGACATTTGATGAATTGGTATTGTTCCAATCTGACTATGTTGATAAATTTTTTATAGGAGATAATAACATTATGAAAACACCAATGGACATAAGTGTCTATCTATCCAAAAAATACAATGGAATAAACCAATTGAAGTATTCTCGAATAATTGAAAGCCTAATAAATGTCATAAATTATACAAGGTCTGATATCGCTTACTTGGTTAGCAAATTGAGTAGATTTTCCAATAAACTAAGTATGAATAATTGGAAAGCAATAAAAGGGTACTTAACCTTGGACTATGTTCTACATTATACTGGTTACCCTATAGTACTTGAAAGGTATAGTAATGCTAATTGAATATTGGCACTAAGGACTCAAAATCCATAAGTGGATAAATCTTCACACTTGGTGGATTAGCTATGTCATGGAAATCCTCTAAGTAAACATGTATTATAAGACCCATGATGGAATCAGGCTTTATTGCTCTTGACAAAGTTGGAAAGGAAGCCAAATGGCTTTAGAAATTCTTTGAGGATATTCCATGTTGGCCAAAACCAATGCTAGTTATTTGTGTCTATTGCGACTGTCAGTCAACAATTGAAAGGGCACAAAGTAGTGTGTATAAAAATAAGTTTAGATATATAACATAGACATAATATCGTTAAATACTTGTTCTCAATTGAAATTATTTCCATTAACTATATCTGTTAGCCAAAGGTTTGCCAAGAGAGCTTGTGTATAATACATCGATGAGAATGAGTTTAAAACCTTAAGAAAAAAAATGAAAGAGTGTAATGATAGTAACCATAATTAGTTGATTGAAGATTCCAAAATTTAGGTTTAAATATAAAACTAAGTCATATAACATTCTCGGTAGCATTAAAAAATTATTATTTATTGCTTATTTCTATGTGAAATATGTGCTAGCTACAACATGATAAAGGGTGAACACTACTTTTAATGATTTTCATATCATTGTATACCAAATAGAGTATAACAGAATACTCTTAATAAAAAATTCACCTATATGAGTGAGAAATGTTGCTGTTTTTTTAAGAATTTTGTTAAATGTTGAATTATCAAAAGTACTCATGAATCCAAGAATTGTTTAAAGTCAAATTAAACATAATAGTGAGCACCAAATGAAATCTGTAGGTAAAAAATAATGTGAGTATTATTATCTTAATTTACATAAAAAAAATAGTTCAAGACATCACGTTCACTTTTCCTTGTTCCCATGAAATAATGAGTGAACAATCGATTCTGGATTTGTTCATATCTGATAAATCTGATAGTATTTTACCAAGAAAGGTTCAAAGTAAAAGGCTATCTATCTTGATATAATGATCCATCAAATCAATATCTCTCAGCAAATCTTCGAGTTATTTTCAAACTAGCTAGATAATTTTCATTCATGTGGGAGATTATTGAAAAATTTGATTAATGGGTGCATTTAAGGCCAAATTAAAAATGAAGTCCACTAAATTTTTGGGTTAAATTTTTGTTGAAATTTAATCTCAAACATAATTTCTTTAACATGGAACATTAACAGGTTATAAAACATTATATGTGAATGAGAAATTGATCTCAAAAAACCCTTGATTAGCATGTTTTAGTGAAAAAAAAATCCCTATAAAATAATTGTATCCCACATAGAAAAGAAACACAAATTTCTTGCAATTTATGAAATGGAAACTTTAAAAGTTAATATTAGGCCCCAAAGGCTTCCAAGCTTTAGAGGGAAGGGGTCCTAGGCAAAATAGGTTTTGGGCTAGAACCCACACATAGGTGTGCGTCTGCTCAGCTCGGCTCAAGCTTCAAGCATAAGCCTTGGTTTTGGTTTGGGTTCATTGTAAAAAATATTTTAGGTCACAAAATATTATTTTTGGTCAACTTAAATTTAGGTTTGGATTTGATCCATGGAGAATTATTTCTTCATAAAAAAAAAAAACAAAACTTTCTTACAATTTATAAAATGAAAACTTTAAAAGTTAATATTGGGCCTAAAAGGCTTCCAAACTTTTAGAGGAAAGGAGTCCTAGGCAAAATGGGCTTTGGGCTTAAACACATACACGTGTGCGTGTTTGCTTGACTTGACTCATTTTCGAGCTTTAAGCTTGAGCTTGGGTTTTGGTTTGGGTTCATTGTAAAATAAGTTTTAGGTTATAAAATATTATTTTTGA
>Ga0307517_10007613_pt1 | contig 15746 bp, 4 predicted proteins | sample 23_EM_MG_FD_194515 | JGI IMG/M metagenome (GOLD analysis project Ga0307517, IMG submission 194515) | Populus trichocarpa ectomycorrhiza microbial communities from riparian zone in the Pacific Northwest, United States - 23_EM | ecosystem: Host-associated > Plants > Roots > Unclassified | place...
CTTTCACTTGAGGGGGTGTGTTAGAGAATAATATAAATCATATCCTGGGACCTCACCTAACAGCTTAAGCTATTGGGTTGAGATGGTTCTTTGACAATAAGATATTTTAAAAAATAATATAAAATTATTCATTTGAATTTGAATTTCATTTAATAATTTAAATTTTTAAATTAAATTTTTTTATATGATATTAATTAAAGTTTAATGACTATTCTAATATCACTATCTCCATTTTTTATTGTAAATTAATTTTGGGTTGAATTATTTTCTTGATATAATGTTATAACTTGAGTATATAAAAGCTAACCTCCCGACTTAAATTTTTAAATTTTTTTAAATTGAAATGGTTTTTTTAAAACTTTCACCAAAAGATAACCTGATTGGTTTTGTTTTGATGTAAGATTCAACCTAATCATACCTGAATACATGATATTTTATCCAAAGAATCAAGGGAAGATGCTAGGCTGTTTATATAAACAAGAAAGTGCCTCTACAATAAACCTGTTGAGTTGGATGCTCGAAGCATCAAATTCAACGGATATGCAATAACAGTATGCCCAAAGAATATCATATATGCGAAATATGTGTTCAGATCATGGTGACAGATTGTTTTTCTGTAAACAAGATGTTTCTATAATAATTAAAACACTAAATCTGATATATGAAACATTTGATTGTATTGTTTGTTTGTGCATTTAGAACTGCGTTGGGTGCATTTTAAAAGCCCGTTTGGCTCCAAAAACATTAAATTCATGTTTTAAAAATTCTGAAAAAGAAATATTTTGTTATATTTTCAGACAAATAATATACATCGCAATACTACACACATAAATCAAATGTTTTGAATATCCAACCATCCTTTACATATTTTCATACCCCTTACAGATTAACTATCTCAAAACAATTTTTTTTTTATCTTGTTCTAAAAAAGAAATTTGGAAACGAAATCAAACGGGACTTGAGAAATCAAGTGCGTGCATGGAGGTATTATGAATTTACAATGAACTTAGCAGGTAGGTGTGTAGGTATTATGAACTCACAATGCAACTTAAGTTAGCAGGTAGGTATACAATTTGGAAAATTTTTTTTTCTTGGGTTGAATTGATCTATCATAGGTGTTAGCAAATTGGCATGCACAATCCATTGGATCCTATAAAATGGGAAGAAAAGATTTAATAGCTAGATTCTAGACCCTCCATTGTCCTGATGCATTCATTATTATAAGTTATATGATCAGAACTTTCTACCTAATACTCCATTTTATATTTAAATAACTTATTAAACTTTGGATCACACAACTAAAAGCAATATTCCCTTGAAAATAAATAAACTTGGATATCAATCGACTAATTAGAACCTGACAATATTCATTTTTTATGTTATATATATACACACATTCCAGCTTCCTAGGACATCATTTTTTTTAGTTGTTCTTGTAATTATAACATCAACCACACCTCATTTGCATAATCTATCCAAAAATAAAAAAAGTAAAGGAAAGGAAAAACAAAAAACAATATTATACCACCAGAAATTAAAATAAGGGAACAACAAAATGAAGTGTCTTGAAGGGATTTGATGACCAGTCCGAGGATCCTAAAAATTAAGTAGGTAAAATCTCTTAGCTTTATAATATTATAAAATTCACCACAATTGGGACTAGCTAGGTCGATCACATTAGGCATTAGGGCTTAGGCCGGTCAATCTTTAGACCACTTCCAAGATCGATCCTTATCAAAAAAATAAAAATAAAATAAAATAAAATGTAAATGCAAGAAGCTAGCTAAGTCACGAATGGAAACTGTCTCCCAAATCTAAGTCAAACCTTCTAGTAATCATACCAAGTCAACTCTAAATTTATTGCATTAGCTACATATATGACAAATAATGTAAAATTAATGCAACTAATTCACAACCCTTTTGAGGATATTGGTGAAGTTTGATGTTCAAATGCAATGGATGCCGCCTTCCTCAGGGAATCGGTGTTCATTGAAAGTGAAGGGTCTTCCCATAAGATCGTCTTAAATATTTAGGTTTGAAGAATTGAGAAGGATCTGGTTCAATCAAATCGAGATCGATAGAGATACTGGCAAATTTTTGTCACTATCGATCCGAGTTGTGAATGAGACCAAAAGGTTTTCAAGGATTCAGATTTTGTTGTTGCTGATGGAAGGTGAATTGTGAACTAAGATATTAGCTGGTCTATTCTATGCCTTGTCCTTTCTTGAAATGCAAGGGACCCTTATGTATCACAGCTCACCCTCTAGCTAATTAGATCATACGTAGTTTAGACACACTAACTTACCTAACAATTAACACTTCAATTATTTTTTTGTATTTTGCATAGGGGCTATATTAATTAATCTATAATATAATCGACATACACCCAACTTACCGCACAATTAAGTCAAGAAATGGCCTTAAAAATTTCATATTACAGTTTTTCTTCGGCTGTTGTCCAATGTACTTTAGAAAAGAGCAACTCCTCAATATACCTCTGTCTATTATGTTCCAGAATTCAAGGATTCATGCACATAGCTTTGTAAGAGTCCAAAATAAAAATCAAAAGGTAATTTCTTTATTGGTATACTAGCTTCGGTGCACACGTTTCGCCGCGGGGCCGGACTATTTTTTTTGCGCAAGAAATAATGTTCAGCTATCACAAAAATATTTTTTTTAAAAAAAAGAATATGTTTGTTTTTATATTTGATGAAATGTCAGACTGCCCCTAAGCTGACTTCATAATCGTGTAAAAACCATTATAAAAAGATGAAAAAGCCTTTTAACTATAATTTTATTTTATTTTTGTTTTTAAGGGTATTTTAGTTGTCTCATTGTGGTTTTAAATTTTGCTTTATTTTTTTATATTTGTTCAAATATAAAATTGTCCTTCAACTTACATTATCATAAACAAAAACCCATAATGCAAATATAAAAATACTCCTTCATGCTAGTTCATTTGTTTTTCTTCTAAGGGTATTTTGGTTTTTTCACTTTGCAATTGGAATTGATGGTCAATTTGGTAATAACTAATGGATCATGTAAAAAAACTTTAATTTCCTTAAAAGCCAATATTAATTTTTTTTAGTAGAGGGGCAAAATCACCATTACATTGACCCTAAGTCCGAAGCTACAATATTTTTTCAAGGGGTTTTAGCTTCTTTTAATATATTTTCATTTCATAGGTTGTTCACTCCATGATTATATATAAGGTATAAGCAATCTACTTTTCATTTGTAAATGCATGTCTCTTTCTAATTTAAAAGGATCAAATTTATTTTTGGAGTAAATAAATTATTTGGTTGAAAGGTTTGTTTGATGAGCTTAGTTGCAATTAGGATGTAACTATTATATACTGTGATAATCAAATTGGCATGCATTTGGCTAGAGATCACAAGTTCCCTTGGTGGAAAAAACACAATGATATTAGGATATTGTGCTCTAATACTAAGGATAATCTAGCTAATATTTTAACAAACTCGCTTTTGTTGTTTAAATTCAAGCATTACTTGTTCTTGATTTTTTGTAACCATTAGCAACATGACTTAGCCTTGAATGGTTTGACGGTGAAGGTTGAGATTTTTTACTATTAAGGAAATTCAAGCCAAAGTAGAGATTTTTAGACATGGTATGAATTCAAATTCTTAATATATAAAGACTTTACATTAAACAATAAAAGAATTAATATTTTACTAGATGTGGGTCCACACTACGCCATCAAATCACATTATCTTTTTCTCATAAAAAATATGTTTAATTGTTGCAAACGTGTTTTAAATAAAGAATAAAAATTTACGATTCAGGTTATAGTCCTGGTTAAATAATTTGGTTTTATTTTAATATTTAGATGATAGAAAAAGACAATGATAACAAACACACCAACATTTGTTTTTTAAAAATTAATCACGATAACCTGGAAAAAAAACTTCCTTTTCAAAATGAAAAAAATAATGTAGTTAAATTTTTAGTCAATTAAATATGGGAGGATGAAATTAGATAAAAGAACATAAAAAACAATTCAAGTCAATCTAAGTTAGAATGATAGAAATGTAACCTGGGTAATAAAGGGTGAGCCTATCAAGATCAATCCATCAAACTTGTGATCTAAGTCACGAGATCGGGATAACCTGATAGAAAAGAAACTGAAGAAATTCATAGAGCTAATTTTTTTTTAAAAAAAATATCAACCTGCATTAACTTTTCAAACCCAAGAATCGGGTCATTAAACCAAAAGTACCATGCATGTAAATACCATGAAGCTCAAATCACAACAAATCAAACATTGAATGATCAAATTGAAAAAAAATCAATTATATAAAAGAATCCAAAAAAAATAAGTAATTAAAAAATAAGGATAAAAAATAAATTAAAAAATAAATTATAGGGCAATTATAAATTTTTTATCAAATTGTGAAATTAAAAATAAAAATAACTTTAGCAGAAGGACAAAAAAACCAAAAGAAGACCTAATTGAAAAATATAATATAGCATAAATTTGGCTTGAATGATAAAATTAAAAACCAATAAAAATTGTACAAAAGGTCAAGAAAAAATTAGAAATTAAAATAATAAGGACCAAATATATATATAAAAATATCATAAATTGGAATTGAAATATAAAATTAAAAATAAATAAAACTTTTACAAAAAAATCACGAATAAAAATCAGAAATTAATAGAATAAGGATTGAAGTTGAAATACCAATAATAAATAGGACATCTTTGGAATTTCAAGGGGAAGATAAAAGAAAAGGAAAAAAGTTTTGTCGGCAAAAAAATACACCTACTACCGCTGATGACTTGTGTTAACTAAAATGAAAGAGGATGTGACAGTGATTCTAACGATACGGCAATAAAGTATTTTTTGCCGCCAAAAAGCGCCGCACATGCCGCTAAAGTGTGTTAGCACCTCTCACATGTTGGATCGTGCATTTCATGTGCCATCAATTTTTTCTATTTAAATAATATTTAAATAATATTTAATGTTTACTAAAAGACCAAATCACCCTCGCTATACTCGATAATAATAAAAAAAACCAGGGTGAAAAGATTAAAAATCCTCTGAACGCAAGCTTTAAAATTTTTGCTCTTCTAAGGGTAAAGTTTTCATTTTATTGTATTTTAAAAAGTAAAAAGACAAAAAGAACCTTATATGCAAACTTTAAGAATTTTATCTTTAATGGCAATCCAGTCATCTCACTGTACTTAAAAATTAAAAAAAAACTTATTTACCACTAATCAATTTTTTATGACCGAATTAATATAGCTACATGAAAAGACCGAATTACGTGCAACTCCTAGGCCATGCCTTTTTTTTTGTTGTTGCAAGAGTAAAAAAATAATTACATTATTGTTATGGTTAGTGAAATGTATGCAGGTGTACAATGAAAATCCCTTTAGCTTTAGTTTTATTTATTTATTTATTAATCATTTACCTATTAGGACGAAGACATTCTATATAAATGTATATGAATGTGTTCGGCCCTAATGTTTCTTACTCCTAAACTCGAACTCTAAACACATTCAATCTTCACAGCACACCATGAATTTCTTTTAAAAGGATGATCGATCTTGTATGCTAAAAGAGTTAGCTAAGAAGAGAAATTTATAGTTTCATGTGAACATTGAATGTAATTTGAGAGTTCTACAAAACTTGTATTATTTTGAGGGTAAGAAATTAAATTTGTCTTCTTCACTTGTGGACATATGCAGAGTCCAACCATATAAAATAAATGTGATGTGTGATTGCTTTCTTTTCTGTTTGGAGAATTAACATTTGGGATATTCAGTTCTAGATTCTCGCAGATGGATCATGAGATTCATGGTTGGAGTAGAATGCAATTAACTATTGTTTTTACAATTGTAATTTTAGGAAATTAAATCTTATAATTAGAAAGTATGTAAAACATGTTTATGACGTTAATTGATTAAACTTTAGTGGAAAACATGTTTTCAATAAAAATCTTTATACGGTCTCTCACTCTCTATCCTTATCTCTTACCCCTTCATTTGCTTGTTTGTTGTTTTTTTTTCTTTTTGATTAGACATGGTGGGAATTTCTGCTACAAGCCTACAATATGAAGCATTATTACTACAGTGTTTTTGCTTAATGTCAAACCAAGTAGCTAAACTGGTACGTGTCCAACTTAAAAAAAAAAAAAAGGCAAGTTGATGCTTTAAAGCCCTTTTTTTAAAAAAAAAAATTGAAAAAAATTATATTTTTTTATTTTTTATACTTCAAATTAAATTTTTTTATGTATTTTTAGATCAATTTGATATTATGATATTAAAAATAAAAAAATTATTTTAATATACTTCTAAATAAAAAATATTTAAAAAATAAGATCAACCTTATTTTCAAACATGATATTGATTTCCTTTCCCATCCTGCATCCATGCAACAGTTTAAACACTGTATCGTGCACAGTACACACAGAAGAATCATTTCACTTTCATGATAGTTTAGGGCATGCATGCAGTGAGAACTTCTTTTTAATTATTTACCAATTGATGAACAATAAACATAAAGCAAAAATAACAACGGACACCACTCTAAAAGGAGTCGAAGTTATACATAGTGAGTCATAGAAGAAACTGAAAAGACAATGTCTGTGACCATTGAGTGGAACTGTTGTAAGAGAAAGAAGGTGTGATCATAATTGCAGAATCGGCACATGCATATCTAAGAGAGAGCCACCATCTTTGAATGCATTTTAATTTCTTTTTTCTAGTTTTTACCCTAATATTCTAGCCAAGTCACAGTCGTGCACTATGTATGTGACTGAACAATGTTTTCACGCAATCAAGAATTTCCTAAAGTTGACGATCTTTGACAGCTCAGTGATATAAAATTTCTAAAATATGATTCGACATCTCTTCGTTCTTAAACTCTGCTTCTAAATTCAGCTACGGGAACCTTTTCTTTTCCCAAATCTACTAAAAGCTCCAAGACCCATGAATTCTCGACACTTCCAATATTATATATATATGTATAAATATATTGTTGCCTGATTTGGGTGTTTCATCCATTAATGATCAGAGGCAGAGAACCTAACCTCAAGGGAATGGCCGAAATCATTAATTGTACCCTTTTTTTTGCCTCTCTGGTATGTCAATTATTCAACTATACACGAGACAAAAATAAAAATAAAAAAAGTACTGAAGAAAATGCCTCTTCTTTTTTTATTTCACAACTTAAGATAAGGCTGCACACGGAATATGAAGAAAGCTCATTATAGAAATCTCTCCCGCTCTCATGTCTCGCTGCATTTTCTTCTGCTTTATTCCTAGGAACACATTTCACTTGAAGACTGTACTGCTACAATGATGATGATTTTCTCATCATGCAATGCTTCGCTGTCTTGCCAATTGCCATCCATGCTTTTGTTGAGAAATTAGAGGAATGGTCTTAGCTTTATACTCATTTCATGTGGAAAAACAAAAGATTAATTTGGAAGATGGAAGTGTGTGACAAAGACTCCTTACTTTTAAGTCCTTTCATCATGTGAAAGCACCAATTTTTGTGGGGTCTCATAATCTCTACTGATATATTCCCTCAATCTCTTTGTCTTCCTCCCAATTTTAGTCTCATGTGAGTGAAGCAGGGAAAATAAAATAAAAAAAATCGCATATCAGAATATGAAGAAACATCTCTACACAGCTCCATTAATTGAAGCAAATCTTGATACGCCTCTATATATATATTAGTACTAGAAGCCAATAAAATATTTCTACAAGAAACACAATCATCATAATAATTAATTGCAAAAGGCACACACTTTTTCCAGATCAATCCTAACAAACTGGCAAAATCATTGTCCTCTAAAAGTTTAATCAAATCCACCCATTCCTCACAATTCTCACCTACCTACCCCACATGTGATATCCCTTTGATTCATTATTATTTGAATCTAATAGCAAAAAGTTGTTTCACATCCAATCAATTTCTTCTCAAGGTTAATTCTAGTGTTGTGTATACTATGTGGGATACCCTACCCTAATTTCTAAGGCATAATAATTATCTTTGGGTTGTAAATATATATGTCCAAGGTAGGCTCTTTGTTACCTTTGGACAAGGGAATGTGACCAGAAAACAGTGCCATGGTCGGTACCCTATAAGATGTCAAAGGACAAAAACTAATTGGAGAATAAAATGATTTTAACTTGGATTATTTTAACTTGGATTATTTATAATTCACTTTATCACTTTCAACCATCGAGTAGCGTATAATGATGTATTAAAGGGATAGTTACACACGCCAAAGTTTTAGTGAACAGTCCTTGAAGATTCTCTCTTATCCATAGATTAAATTCTTAGTGGTATGAGAACAAATAATTACAACGTCTGAAGTTACAATGAACTGATCACGCATATTCTAAACCATCTAAACTTGCATATCATGGATATTTTAATAATGATACTACCTTGCTACACTAAAAAAAAAAAAACTTACAAAGTTAAATTAACAATGAAATTCCACTTTTTCTTTCAATTCAGCCCTTTTTATTTTTTCATTTCCCTTTTTTTCTTTCAATCTTTGTTTTTTTTTTCAATTTCATCCTTATTTTTTTTTAATAATCATTCAGATGGTTTTTAGACAGGTCAAGTCATCTAGATCACACCGAGACAACTAATACATTATTTGATTTTAAACCCGAACTAAGTAAGGAGCCGGGTTGATGGTTTTTTTAATGATTTTTTACTAGTTAGTCAAGTTGTCGTTTAACTGGCCAAGTTGATTTGGTCATGCGAGGAAAACTTCTGTACGATTTAATTGTAAACTTGAGCAAGACAAGAAGTTAAGTTGAAAGGCTTTTTCTGTTAATTTTATTCCTTTTTCTCAATCTCATCCATATACTTTTCTTACCGGTTAGCTGGGTTACCTTTGAACCAACCAAGTTGACTAGATCATGTCTGGACAATTTTCACAGTTTAATTTTAAACCCGGACTAAAGAAAGAGTTGGATCAGAAAGTCTCAAGATTGATTTGTTGGACCGGAGTTTAATAATAATATCAAATAGTTCTCTATGACCTAATTATTTTTTATTATGTTAAAAAAATTTGATTAAACCCGCAACATATCACGAGCCTATAAATTAACTAGCATTTTCTAAAAGAGAAAAAAAAAATGTCTGTCCCTAGATTATTATGTGGTTCTCAAACAAAAAAAAATATTAGCAACTAAATCCCTCATCCATAAAATGGTTACTCATGTAACCTCCACTATTGAAATTTTATGACAAAATTGGCATTTGTTAAGGAAATCTGGACCTCGTTTCTATGATTTTCAAATAAAATAATTAAGGGGAGAAGTAATAGGGTAAATACTAGTAGATGGGGGGCACAACGGAGTACCTGTTTTTGTTTAGGGACCTAATTGAGAATCGGATGAAATAAGAAGTTAAGAGTTTTGTAATTTTTCCAAAAAGAGTTTCACAGTCTGCGGAATATTAATTTCTTTTAATATAAATTCTCCAAAATGCGTGTTTTCTGGAAAATTTACCTTTTGTGTTATCTAGAAAATCTTCTTTTTTTTTAGGGAAATCTATTAAATTTTGTGGTTAAAAAAATAATTGATAGATATTCCAATTAGTTATTTCCAATGGAATTTCCCTTCACACGCATTTTAAATGAAAAAAATGGCAGGGGTAATAATTTTTTCTGCTGTTTATAACCCAAAAACCCAATTAATCTCTCAATATAAAATAAAAGTCAAATAGAGTTAATAGAGTTAATTTATCTCAAAAGCAAAAGATTTTTGGTAAAGTACCCACCATAGCGAACAAGAGCAATGATGGCTAGGGTTCTAGCTCGTGTACAATATTGACCATGGGCCACCAACTTCCTTTCCATACAAGCACGATTAATTAGCCGTGGCCTGCCATGAGTGTATGATCATAGCTACCTTCAAAATGGTTAATTAGAAGATTTAATTAGACTCTTTTAATCCTTTGCACTATTATTCCTTGATAATTTGTGATAGAAAATAATATAAATTTTATTATAGAATTTCATTTAATAATTTAAACTATTAGATTAAAATGATTCTTTAACATGATATCAGAGTCTTGATAATCAAGCGGTCACGGGTTCGAATTTCACCATTCCTATTTATTTGATAAAAATCAAGCACAAGAAAATATAGGTCTATACAAGTTTCAAGTTCAAAAAACTTTCACTTGAAAGGATATAAAATATATTAGAAAATAATATAAATCATATTCTAGAATCTCACATAACAATTTAAATTATTAGATTAAGTTGATTCTTTCACATTTTATACTTACTTTTCTATGTGATATATAAAAAGTTGGTAGCTAGAGAGCTTAAAAGTTTGGTGGCAATATTTTTCACCATGTTTTTCACAGACCGGGATTAGCATGGACTCCATATATATATATATATAGTGTTGAACTAGATCATAATGTGAATGGGATTGCTTAACAAACTAATCAATAATTTAATTATTTGGATTACATGCATGTGAAAGTCGGTCTCATATACAGTACTACTAAATAAGTAGCTATAATTGCTGACAGCATGCCTTTGGGAAGGTAAGTTTAATGGAGACTTCACATGAAAATAAGATTTATCATAAGTATTTATAGATACCATTTAGAAAGAAAGAGTACTTGCTGAAAACTTCGTATTATTGGCTCTCATAGTTTTATATCCTAGCTAATTGTAAATACGGTAATTATATGCCTATTTAATATTGTGATAATTTTTTTAAAAAAATATTTTTAAATTGTTTTTTATTTTTAATGTATTAATATTAAAAATATATATAAAAAATTATTTTAATATATTTTCAATTAAAAAACACTATTAAAAATCACTTGTGAATTGAAAATTCCAAACTTCATGGGAATTTTATCATTATGGTTATCATTATTGTGAATTATAATTAGTAATTCTTACAGATTTTAGCAATATGTTTTTTCAATACTTTTTTTTTTTAATTTCAACGGTGAGTATTTGTAAATCGGCTTGTACATTAATTGAAACTAAATTCTTTTTTTAGTTAACTTAAAGGCATACCTTTATAATCTAATATTTTTTCAATAAATTATCCTTATTATGTTCAGATTATAATCTCTAATAAAAAAAATTATAGCTCCCTGAGCAAAAACTCCTTTCGTGATGAGTCCCACGCTCTCAAATATATTCATAAAAATTTAATAGATTGAACCTAATAAGTAAAGAAAATGAGAGAGCCTACTTCTCTTTTTTTTTTAAAAAAAAAGGGAAGCATATGTTCTTAAGCATAAGATCAGCTCTTTGAAATATTTAATAATTTCACTGAATATATATAATAATAACACTTTTAGTATCTAAACCTATTGTCATGTAATCTACAACAGTTTTTTTAATATGTTAAAAAGAATATTAAAAGCACATAAAAATTTTTGACGGTGTCACTATACCTAGCCAAGTGAGTCAATTTAAAACCTAGTCCCAGCTTTTTGTCTAACTTAAGTTTTCAATTAAATCACGTGGGAGCTAACTCAATTTAAATTGATTATTTTTATGGATCCAAACTTAATTTGAATGACCGGTAAAAACATGACTTAACTTTTAAAAAAAAACTTTAAGATAACAATTTTTTTTAAAAAATATCGAGACAATAATAGATTAGATTAACCATGGTGTCCTCGTGACTCGGGTCCTGGACTTTATTGAATTTAATAATCTTTTTTATAATTTTTTTATTTTATTATATAATAAAAGTAGATGCTCATAAAATTGAACATTAACTCTAAAATAGATATTTATTTGAAACTGTGATAGTCTTATAGAAAACAAAAACAAAATTCATGCAATCTATTTCCTAACCAATTTAATATTGAAGAACAAAATAAAAAATAAAAAATAAAGGATAAAAAACAAAAAAAAAAAAGCATCTTCGATCGGTGAGGAAACTCGTCAAATCTGTGAATCAGGTAACCTGATCTAGCATGTCAAACCCGTGAAATTGGTTATGGACTCCACTGAGATTACAATTTATTTTTTAAACTATTTTTTACTTGACAATTATATGATAATAAAAATAGACGATCGCAAAATCAAACATCAACCCAATATCGAGATTTTTTTTTTTGAGATCGTGAGAACCTTATAAAAGTTAAACGAAACCAATTATGAAACTGAATTATTAATTAACCCAATATCTATAGATAAAATTGAAAGTAAATAAATAAAATTTAAACTTGTTAGACCCGCGAACTACGTCCACCAGCCAAACTCTACAAAACCTGTAAATCGGGACAACTTGAGTTACCCTAACAAAACCTGCAAACTACTTTAACCTTATTAAAAGATAAAATAAAAAGAAATAAATTACAAAACTCAATTTCTAATCACTCTAATATTAAAAAGATAAAATAAATAAAAAAAAATTTGAAAAAAATAATAACAAAAAATAAAAAAATAAAAAAAAGGCAATATACACTTGTAATCCACAAATACAAGTGTTGATGAATAATAGTTTCCGTACCCTTTAGCTTTTCTATTAAATTTATATAAATATTACATTATATCTATCAAATGAGTGATGCAAACGTATTTAAGTACCAAAAAGTATATTAATAAAGAAATTTTATTTGGACGGTCATTGATCCCTTTAGTCTCAAAATAACAATCAATAGTGATAGCTATAGTTAATATATAATGTTCTATTAGAGTTGTTATTACTGTGAACCCTCGTTAAATACATTATATTAATGGTGAATAACAATAATAAGTTCATCGAATCTGCTGTTACATTATATAACTAATTGAAGTTATTTTAAACCATGATTTATATTAGAAACTGGCATCTTTCAATTTTCAATTTTCTGTTGGAGGGATCCTCATCCAAGATGAGTAAGTTTCTGATTTAGGAAATAATGTTAGCCCAGGATTGAATTCCATCAAGATTTCACCTAATAAATTATAATGTCGGGTCCAATATAGTTTTTAAAGTAGGTTTGGTGTTGTGATGCAGGGTGTTTTTTATTACTTAAAAATATATTAAAATAATTTTTTTCCAGTTTTTTTGACATATCAGCACATTAAAATTATTTAAAAAATACAAAAAATTATTAATTTGATAATTTTTTAAAATAAAACACTTTTTTTAAAACTCATCCAAAAACAAAAATTATCACACTTCCCAACACTTACTTAATTTGAGGCTCTTGAACTTATGATTAAATGAATCATTACAAGCCAAATTAAAATGGATACAAGGTACCTAGCACAAAAAACTAATTATTTGAGTACAATAATTAACTAGAATTCGACAAAAACATGTATGTATGAGACAATGAATCTTGCTATGAGCAATGAGAGAATTGGAGTCTTTGTTTTGGAGGTAATACATGAAATTAAATATTACCATATATTTAACTTATACTGTTTTTTTTTTCTTTCAATTATGTATTCCCACGAATATCAAGCCAAAATAATTCCTTTCTTTCTTTCTTTTTACATCACATAAAACCAAATCAACCATCAAATCCATGTGTGCGTCTGTCCCCGCATGCAGGTGGGTTGAGCAGAGCTTTATATGTTCACTCACATATGCATGCAAATTGCAATGCATGTAAAACTTGTTAGAAAAAAAAAAAGGGTTATAACATGGTTAAAAAGTAAATTTAAGATTAAATTAAAATGGAATCCAATCATATTTGAAGTTAAAATTTTGTTGGGAATTTTCTACTCTCTAACTTTAAGTTTTGTTAGAAAATTTGAGGGAAATATCCATTAATTGTTAGAAAATTTGCAAAAATTTTGAAGTAAAATCATTTGCACTAATTAATGGATAATTCTGCTTTAAGTATAGAAAAACAATCCATTTCAACAACTTTTTTCTTGTGGTGTTTTGATCCAAAATTCTCTCTCTATTTGTGTATATGTGGGCGTATGTTAAAACTAAAATTTTCTAACAAAAATATATGTATTTTGAAGGTTAAGAGTGTTTTTGTTCTCTTGTATAATAAAATAAAATAAAATAAAAAATTATAAAAAAAATATTTAGAAAAATATATAATTTAAATATTAGGGTTCTTTTTATGTCGGTTATGCAATTCATTTTCACCAATACTATTAATAACTTTTTTTAATATTATTAAATTTTTCTCGATGTTTTTAATAATTACTATAATGTCATTGTTAAAAAATTCAATGTATTTTTAGGATTTTTTTTCTCTTTCCTCTCTCCTCATTAAATACCGTTTATATAAGTTTTACAATTTCAAAGAGATATACTTGTGAACAGAATCAAATCGTAACCTTAAATCTTTAAATTGAGTTATTTTTTTTTAAATAAATAATATTTTTTTTACTACACTAGAAAACAAAAAAAAAAAAAACTCTGAAGGTTAACGGTTACTACTTACTAATAGTCCTAGACAAGTTCAGTGATTTGACAAAAGAAACTTGTCATCATGCATTTGGAAGAGCACCCAAATCATTCATTATCATCAGTACACGTGTCAACTCATCATGGCCTTTCATAGAGTAGCAGTACTCATCAATCAATGTACAATTCCCTCTCTTGCTGGGCAATATGCATGAAACAATTAGCCAACCTTGCAGCAAACAACGGCGCAGACCAAAAACCACCCTTTCAAAATAAAAGAGTGGTTTCGATTTTTGGAAAGAAAAAATATTTGCAAGAAATTTTAATTACTTTTTAGGCCCTTCTTTATGTTAGGGCAATCGATAGATGCTGACATGCGTGGGACAGTGAAAGAAGCATAGTTTCTTTGAAGGGAATATAGTATGAAGTCATAGCTCTTGCCCTCATTTTCATCTGTTCTTCTTTTTGGGAAGATGGCTAGGGTTTGGTGCTGACTGCTGAACCTTTATTTGCTTTGGAGCCTAGGACCTATGTATGTATTGAACTTGTACGCACGTCACTCGTGACCCATCATGCTGATGTGAAGAATGAGTTTGATAATTCAAAGCAGTCGGCTCCAACTTAGTAGAAATCCAGGGTGCATGGGATGCTCAGTCGGCTGCATTAGGAATGAATATTAACCTCAAGATTTGCAGGTATCTTACCATGACCCTGCAGTAGCAACGGATATTAACCTCAAGATTTGCAAGTACTTTACAAATCTGAAGTTGAGAAATTAATTGCATGTTGAATTCACATGTTCTATTTACTATTTAGGCTAAGTTTGGGAACGCGTTGGCACCCGTTATGCCACCTATATTCTCAAACAAACACTTGATCTTTAATATGTTCTTATTCTTCTATGTTTTATGGTACTTCTAATTAAGCTTGAGTTATTAACTATAAACAATTCATGATAAAAGTAATGTTTAAACTAAGATTTTGATCGAAAAATCCATATTTGAGAAGTCTTCAGAGAATATATATATATATATATATATAACTAGAAAGCAAACTGTGACGATGTATATTCAAATAAATGCTTTGGAAATTCATTGAATGCAGGTAAATTAATGCATGGAAAGCATGCTAGGTCTGGTTTAGATGCACCCAATTCTGCTCGGTTTGCCAAATGAAATCGAGTTCTATTATTTTCAGTTTCCATAGCTTATTTTCCAAATGGGTTCAGCTAGTGTATGTTTATTTTGATTTATTAGTGTATAACTCTTTGGATAAATTACAGTATATAACCTCTTTCGAAGTATCATGAAATTACAAAAATTATCTAAAAGTTTAAAAATATGACGAAAACTATCGATGTACCAAGATTTCCTTAATTATTATTTAGAAGAGATAGTTAA
>Ga0307517_10007614_pt1 | contig 15745 bp, 18 predicted proteins | sample 23_EM_MG_FD_194515 | JGI IMG/M metagenome (GOLD analysis project Ga0307517, IMG submission 194515) | Populus trichocarpa ectomycorrhiza microbial communities from riparian zone in the Pacific Northwest, United States - 23_EM | ecosystem: Host-associated > Plants > Roots > Unclassified | place...
CTTGGCTGTTAGCTAGGGAACAAGAGTGGCCCTGACATCTATGACTCCTCTGTACTCATGTCTCCCAGTTCACTATCCTCTTATCCATTCCTGTTTTCTATTTCCTCCTCTGTCTCTTGTAACATCATGGATGTGCTCTTTTTGACTATGCAAATTTTCTTATAAAACCTCCCTGTCTCAAACACATGTGCGACAGCGCTTGCATGGTTAATTCAATGAGGTCAGAAACTCTAAGGTACTGGACTTCTTCTGGCAAGGTGGGCCAGGTGAGGAAGAGTGCACATGATGCCAAATCCACAACAGTTCCACAACAGTTGTGAAATTCTTTTCACAACATTCATGGAAAAGAATTCCTAGGTTTTTCATCATCCAATACCTCCAATAACTGAAACTATCACCATTTACTGTGAGAGTAAGCACATCTCAATGAACAATCTCTGTGTGTGGTGTCCTGTGATTGGGATAACCACTACTCAGCGACCAGAAAATGCCATTCTCGCACAGAAAGTAAAAGCTAGGCGCAGCATGTTATGACCACTGTTGAACTGCGATGGACTCAAACCGATGTTTTGCGGTGTCAAAACCCTGGTGAAACAATCTCTACAACATCTGAGTGTTCAACATAGCTTGAATGCAGATTCAGAGCACGACACTGATTCCGTGAAAGTGACCATCATTGATCCTCAGGCGGGTGTCAGGTGTCAACTTCCAGTTTGTGTAAATCGAGTAATGACAAGTACCATGAAGGTGTGTCTGGAACCAGCGGTGACCTTGAGACACATGTTCTACAAACTCACTGCGGAAAAGGTAAAATTGAGCAAAAAGGTGTTGTGGTCAAGGGACATTGAATTTGATGTCAGCGAGAATGTCGGTGAGCTGCGACGGCACCTTCGCTCACACATCACGAGGCTCTGTAAAGGCAAACAACCTGAGTGGTCTCGCAATCAACGCGCTGAGTCGGAATCAGAACACAACAGCCACGCCAATGTAACATGTATTGGTTCCTTATCCTCATTTTCAAAATGCTCTCGATGCTGTTCACGTCCAGGGTTCTGCCGCTCGCCAGCCCTATTGCCTTGTATTATGTGGAAACACTTCTACGTGGTTTGCGACTTGGAGATCAAAGAAAGAGCGACGATCGGACCTCGGATCTGGCAGAGGGTTACCTACCCCCACTTTTTTAGCGTGCTAGTTCATTGTGCGGAGGTGGTGATACCTATGTTACACATTGCGTACGGCGAGGTTCGGTTGACTGGTGTAGGTGTCGGCTTGAAAGTATTCTAATCAGAGTCTGCGGACGTGTCCCATCCGTCGATGCGTTTAAATTGAGCGCCTTTCGATAAATCCCTTCCTTTCACCTTCTTCCTTTTCCTAATCCACTTTCTCCTCCTTCTTCATCTTGGCTGGTGCGGTGCGGTGTGATGGGTCGAACGACCCACTTTGAACAGGGCAAACTGCGGTGATTGACGATCCCGAGTCATGTGACCGTGAGTGGGCGCTAGGAAAACTGGATTTATACCCGAGGTTCCATACGTGTACCTCCAGCCCAGTCCCTCCTGTCCACTTTCACGAGTCCCTGTCCCCCTCCAACAATGCATCACCTTTCCCAGTCATCCAGCAAGGCCGCTCGTCGTGTAGTTGGTGGCTCGTCAACCACACGCGTTGCGCGTCGATACGCGCACAAGGATATCAAGTTTTCCAACGAAGGGCGAGCAAGCATTTTGGCTGGTGTGGATGTACTTGCGAACGCGGTTAGTGTGACACTAGGCCCGAAAGGTGTGCTTCATACGTTTTGCAGAGTTGCTGTCAGTAATTGACTGCCAACAGGGCGAAACGTCATAATTGAACAGTCGTTCGGTGGCCCCAAGATCACTAAGGGTACGTACCTCCGCTCGCCACGGGTCGTTTTCATGTTGACCGCAGTATAGACGGCGTGACGGTTGCCAGGTCCATCCAACTCAAAGACAAGTTTGAGAACCTCGGTGCCCGGTAAGTGCCTTGCTCATGAGAAGTTCTTTTGTATTCTCAGTGTTATCCATAGTCTTGTTCAGGAGGTTGCTTCCAAAACAAACGAGATTGCTGGAGATGGCACGACGACCGCCACTGTACTTGCCCGAGCAATTTACTCGGAGGGCGTCAAGAACGTCGCTGCAGGCTGTAACCCCATGGACCTTCGGCGTGGTTCACAAGCTGCTGTGGAAAAAATCGTACAATTCCTGTCTTCGCACGCCAAAACCATCACCACAACAGAAGAGATTGCTCAAGTCGCTACCATCTCTGCGAACGGTGACCCTCACATCGGGAACCTTATTGCCACCGCCATGGAGAAGGTCGGAAAGGAGGGAGTCATCACAGTAAAAGAGGGAAAGACGATTGAGGACGAAATCGAGATCACGGAAGGAATGAGGTTTGACCGAGGGTTTATGTCTCCCTACTTCGTGACGGACGTCAAGTCTCAGAAGGTCGAATTCGAGAAACCGTTGGTACTTCTCTCCGAGAAGAAGATCTCCCTTCTCCAGGACATTCTCCCATCGTTGGAAACCGCTGCTCAATCTCGACGCCCACTCCTCATCATCGCCGAGGACATTGATGGCGAGGCACTTGCGGCCTGTATTCTCAACAAACTCCGTGGCCAACTCCAGGTCGCTGCGGTCAAAGCCCCAGGCTTCGGAGATAACAGGAAGTCAATTTTAGGCGATCTGGCGATCCTCACTGGTGGAACTGTCTTTACCGACGAACTGGATATCAAACTTGAAAAGGCCACGCCTGACATGCTTGGGTCTACCGGCTCCGTTACCATTACCAAGGACGACACCATCATCCTCAATGGCGAAGGCTCGAAGGACTCTATTTCCGCTCGTTGTGAGCAGATTCGCTCGTTGATCTCGGACCCGACTACCAGCGAGTTCGACAAGACCAAGCTCCAGGAGCGATTGGCCAAGTTGAGCGGTGGTGTGGCGGTCATCAAGGTTGGAGGTAGCTCGGAGGTCGAGGTTGGAGAAAAGAAAGATCGGTACGACGACGCCTTGAACGCTACGCGCGCTGCGGTCGAGGAGGGCATCCTTCCTGGAGGCGGTACGGCACTTCTCAAGGCGTCCCTCGCCCTCGGTTCGCCCACCCCATCCGGCTCACACTCGAGCACGCAAGCAACCAAGGTCATCCTCACAGCCAACTTCGACCAAGACCTAGGCGTATCTATCATCCGCCGTGCCTTGACGCACCCCACTCGCACGATTCTCAACAACGCCGGAGAGGAATCGTCTGTCATTGTGGGAACCCTCCTCTCTGAACCATATTCCACACTGGAGAAGTTCTCGTGGGGTTATGACGCCGCTAAGGGGGAGTACGTGGACATGATCAAAGCCGGCATTGTTGACCCCTTGAAGGTAGTCAGAACAGCCTTGGTTGACGCTGCCGGTGTCGCGAGTCTCCTGACTACCAGTGAAGCGTGTATCGTGGAGTCCCCTGAAGAGCCTAAGGCTGGCGGAGGCATGCCAGGAATGGGTGGAATGGGCGGTGGCATGGGTGGATTCTAAACAATTTATGCGAAAAGTTTATACGCCTTCAATTAATCGAAGGTTACACACTGCTATCATAGTTCCTCTAGTTCCAAAATAATGTAATGCTGGTTCCCCGCTCTCGCTTGGCTTGCCTGACAGTCAGAAGGATCGCTTCGTTTGTTGGTGATGGTGCCACTGTGCGGCAAACAAATAGGGACAAACAAGGCGTGCTGTCTTCAACCAGCATCTTTCCTTGGTCTCCGTCAACGAGTGTCATACAAGAACAATGTCTGAAGGTATCGGCATCGCAAACTTGCCCAACCAGGTGCGCCTGTCTTCTGTTCGTGTCTACCTTCGCTAAACACTTCGTATAGAAACACAAAATCGTTGCCAAACGGGGCGCTCACTTCACCATCATGGTCGTCGGTCAGTCGCGTCGCCCACCTCTGACTAGTCGCATATGCACTGAGCCTCGCGCAGGTGAATCTGGTTTGGGGAAAACCACGCTCATTAACACCCTATTTTCTACCGAGCTGTCCGCCTCGAAGAACTACAACCGCCGTCACCTCAAGCAACTCGACAAGTTGACTGAGGTCGAAATCATCAAGGCCGAGTTAGAGGAGAAGCAGTTCAAAGCCAAGCTATCCGTCATCGACACTCCCGGCTTTGGTGACTATGTTAACAACCGCGACTCTTGGTCCCCCATTGTTGACTTCATCGATGACCAACATGAGGCATACATGCGACAAGAGCAGCAACCTCTGAGGACCGACAAGACGGACCTCCGAGTGCATGCTTGCCTCTACTTTATCCGCCCCACTGGTCACACGTCCGTGCCCTCTCCGTACATCCCTTCTGCAACGACACTCACCCATCTCCCCCAGGCTCAAGCCTTTGGACATTGAAATCATGAAGCGCCTCGGGACGCGCGTAAACCTTATTCCCGTCATTGCAAAGGCGGACACATTGACCCAGAACGACCTTTACGCGTTCAAGCAGCGAGTAAGAAACTCTTCTTCGGGGTGACCTTGATTCCTGGTGCTCACCCTACGCAGATTCGCGAGGTGATCGCCGCTCAAGGCATCCGCATTTACCAGCCTCCCGTTGATACCGATGACGAGGCTGCTGCTGAAAACGCTCGAGTACTTCTCGACGCCATGCCTTTCTCCATCATAGGATCTACCGAAGATGTTACCACCCCTGATGGCCGCGTTGTCAAGGGACGGGAATACCTTTGGGGAGTTGCAGAAGGTATGTCCCGTGCCTTCCTTTCTATGAGAGTAAGGTTCAAATGACGTTGTTTTCATAGTTGAGAACGAGAATCACTGCGATTTCCGAAAGCTGCGGTCTTGTTTAATTCGCACCCACATGCTTGACTTGATCTCCACAACCGAAGACATCCACTATGAGAACTACCGTCAACAACAGATGGAGACCAGGAAGTTCGGCGAACCTCGAGTGAGGAAGTCTGATAATCCCAAATTCAAGGAAGAGGAGGAAGCCCTTCGTAAACGCTTTACCGAGCAAGTCAAGAGCGAGGAGTCCAGGTTCAGGCAATGGGAACAACACGTTCGTTCGGTTTTGACCACAAACTGTCCAGCTCACTCATGCCTCCCCTTCCCTTGCAGCTCATCGCGGAACGTGATCGACTTAACAAGGATCTGGAAATGGCTCACAGTGCCATTAAGAGTCTCGAAGCTGACTTGGATAACCTTCAAGTTGGCTACGGGAGGGGGTCTGGTCGACGATAGACGCTCCAAAACCTTCTCCACTTCTTTTGGTATACCCATATCGTTCCCTAGTTTGACATTCGTTTCTATCGGAACATATATAATGCACTACGTTTGCCATTCACCAACGACAGTCAGATAAAGGATGCGATGATGGGTGAGCAGACATGAGAAAATGCGATCACTTTGATCCTTCTCCTCGATTTCTGTGCCACCCCTCGCACGTAGGGCGGGTCGCTCGGAATGCAAGATTCGACTGAGCACAACGGCTGTGCGACTCCTCTACCCAAGAAACGGCGCGAATGGAGGGATTCGTTCGCCAACACCTTCTCCTCCAAGAAACGCAGACTCTCCCACTCTTCCCCGGAACGTCCACAAAACACCTTAGCGGTATCCAACGCCACTCAAACCGGACAAGGGACAACATCCAGGGCATGTCCTTCGGTCTCTTCTCTTCTCACAGTATGCTGAACATCGTCCAGGGTGATAGATATATTCCAACCCGCCGACCGTTTTCCCTCCCCCTTCATGCAAGCCCTAGGACAGTTCGCATTGCGAACGTCTTTGGCTTGGCCGACGACCGCATTCTTTCTTATAACGACCACACACTCCGGACTCCCGAGAGCAAGATGTTTCAATCGCTACGAAGCAACGTTTTGCAACTCTTCCAACAACCCAAAGCCATCCCTCCCGTGTCGTCCCTGGCTAATCTAGGTGTCAACAAACAATTCGTGTTGGCACTTGATGCACCAGGCGTTCCTTCGGACCTCCTATCTTTTCCCCTCTCATGGTCCACATCCAATAAGATCGCTGTCGCGTGTGGCTGTGATGTATACTACCAGGACCTTGACACGCGGGAAATAACCCACCTGTGTAATACCGATCCTCCGATAAGGGTCATTGACTGGGCAAAACAGGATTCCAACGTTCTTGCCCTCGGTGCGGAGCGAGGAACTCTTCACCTGTGGGATGCTACAGACTCAACGCTCGTTAGGGATTGGTCAGACGAGAAGCGTATCGGCGTTTACTCGCTCAGTTGGCACGATGCAGTACTGGCGGTGGGTGAGAGACCAGGGTCCATCGGCTTGTACGATGTCCGTGTTCCACAGACAATTGCAAAACTAGGGGGGCACAGGGTTCCTGTATATGCGCTTGAGTGGAGCCCGGACGGGAAATACCTTGCCAGCGGCGACGCATCAGGAGTCGTACAGATATGGGATGCTGCCGCATGCAAGTCACTAGGTGAGGGTAGTAAGAAGGGCGGGCGAATGAAGCACGGGGCGTTAGTCAAGGTGATTTCGACACTGTCCGCCTGCAGAACCTGGATTCACTGTTAGCTCCAGGCGCTCGCGTGGTGTCCGTGGAAGCCAGAGCTCTTGGCCACCGGAACTCTCTCACCAGACGGCAGGATTCGCGTTTGGAACACTCAGGAAACAATCGACAAGTCGACTTCACCGACACGCACAATTCCCATGCGTACAGATATCACCTCACTTCATTGGTCGCCCCATTGCAAAGAGCTCCTGAGTACCCACGGCGACTCATGGCAAGACGGTGCCGGTGGTCTCAAGAGACATTCCACCGAATTCAGTAATTCAATCACAGTCCACTCGTACCCGAGCTACAGCAGACTTCTAAGCCTAACAGCGCATACCTCTGCAATTGGCCACAGTTGTCTGAGCCCAGACGGAACGAAGATTTTTACCATTTGCCCAGTTGAAGAGGCCATGAAGATGTGGAAGGTGTGGGGTACGACCGATCAAGAGGATGAGGGAGTGGGAAGTGGGAGCATTTTTAATGGGTCGAAGTTTATGATCAGATAGCTGGCTGTGCCTCTATCCTTGGGGTTGCTGATTAAACCTGTCGTATTGCTGTTCGCCTTGCTTTACTCGTTGCTTGTACAACACACCACTAGCTACCTAACATGTCACCGACGTTCAACACCCACAACTTGCCACCGACCACCACCGATCGACGATCAAGCATCCTTCCGATCCGTGCACGTGATCGTCACCTCAAGCTCACCACCACCACCACGAGCAGAAATAAATGTCTGCCTTCCTGCGACGATTCGCGACCTCCGCCTCGACGACCGCAAAGTACGTGGCTCTCATCATACTTTATCAATCCGTTCTTACCTGCTCCCCACTGTAATAGGCGCAACGTCTTCGTGAGTCCACGTGCACTACCCTACTGTCCGAACTTGACTGTATTCCGTGTAGTTTGACGTTGCCATCGATTCGAAGCCTGCCGGAAGGATTGTTTTCAAACTTTATGATGAAACTGTCCCAAAGACTGCCCAAAACTTTCGCGAGCTTGCAACCGGTGGGCATGGGTTTGGTTACCAGGGATCTACCTTCCACAGGGTGATTCCAAATGTACGCCATTCTACCTTCAGGCATCGTTCTACCCACTCACCTTCGACCTCTATACTCCCAGTTCATGCTTCAGGGCGGTGACTTCACTCGTCACAATGGCACTGGTGGAAAGTCGATATTCGGGGAGATGTTCCCCGGTACGCCGTCTTCATCATCTCCCTTCTCTAGTCGTTCTCAACTGCTCCGTTAGACGAGAACTTCAAGCTCAAGCATACCCGACCCGGACTTTTGTCTATGGCCAACGCAGGGCCCAACACCAATGGTTCACAGGTTCGTCTAATCTCAGAACATCACGATAGGTCCAACTCACACGATCCCAGTTCTTTATCACAACCATTGTCACCCCTTGGCTGGACGGCAAGCACGTTGTCTTTGGGGAGGTGGAAGAAGGTATGGACGTCGTGAAGCAAGTGGAATCAATTGGAACCGAGAGTGGGCGCACTCGAGCAAAAGTAACCATCACTTCCTCTGGTGAGGTGTAAAGGTTTGCTACTCCTGACAGTAATGTAGCCTTCCTGGAGTACTGCTTCAGTTCCACATTTCACAACAACTACGCCCCGATCATGAAGCTACAACTCCTCGAGGGCAAAACTGATCAGCAATGTCGCACCCGAGTCGTTCCCTTTCATGTTAAGCAATCTGATCAGCCTCCATCCTTGCTGTACGCGCGAGAGCTTCGCGCAAAACACAGCGAGCTCATCGTCTCTTCCGTACTCATCCTCTTGGAGGAGAATCCTTGATGAGGTTGGTCAGCTAAACCCCGCATGACTCGCTCCCAATCGCGATCTCACCGCAGGAAAACCAGTTCATCGCTATCGTAACTGAACTGGAAATTCTCATCCCAAACAAGGTCTACATTGGTACTACCACGAGGGGCTTCTCCTTGTCTTGACTTCGTCTTCCACTCATGAGTCCGTTTCGTGTGCATCAGCTGCACTCGGACGTAAGAATTGAATTTCGTAGTGTCGGCAGGGCAGGGCACTAGAGACCGTCCCGTCAATGCGATGCTCGAATGATGCAAACGTTATACCGCGTACTCGCCGAGACCCCATAGACATGACCCAGAAGCTTCACCCTCTTTGGACGCTCCTCAGGAAATCCACGCATGTGGATTGGCTTCAGTACCCACCCTGGCGTTCCGACAAACAGCGCCTCGTTCAATTGCATCCCTGTGTCATATTTTTGCCAGTTCAAACAAACGATTTGCGAACCGTTTTCCCACTGGGTCAGGGGATTCTGGTTGCCCGAAGCGACTCGGAGACCTTTAGGGTATACCCTCCTCAAGTGTCTTCGAGAATGCGATACCAAATGCTTCAAAGAATGCGGTAACAGGGAGAGCATCCCAGATTCGGAGACATTTATCATCACCGGCACTGGATACTCCGATCCTGTGGGGTCTGGTTATATACCGAACTTTGCCGCCGTTGGGAGGTGCATACTTTTTGTGTGCCAGTCCTTTTCAGGTTTTACGCTCCTTGTGTAGGGTCCAAGAGCGGCGAGGCCGTCAGATATTTTTGCTTTTACCGGTCGATTCTTGGTCGAACGTTTTCTGCCCACAAGCTTACTAAGGACTTGGGTATGCCATTCCTGCGACGATTCGGAATCTGTGGAGGAGTCGGAGGATATGTCCGCGGGTCCTTCTCCTGGTGCCGGAGCATGGTAATATTCCACCTAGGCCAACAGACTCAGCGGATGAAGCCACATTAACGACCAGCATACCATGAGGAGGATCTTTCCTTTCAGTTCTTGTGGAGATACCCCCTCCGGAGTCGTTCCATGCAAGACCTCTCTGACAAGTTTGTTGCCCCACGTTCGGTCCATGAGATCAATCATCTCAGGTTGACCCTCTACCCCAACGTGGCACTCGAGGCTTACGAGGACAGGCCAATCGTTTGCGGCAACTGAATTTCCTATCGCTTTGCACACGTCGAGGAATGGAATGCTCTTGCTGAAGGTGTGCCCATGAGTGACGATCGGTCCTGTGGCAGACGGCCACACATCGATCTCGACGCATCTCGCGCCATGGGACAGGACGTGAGTGTAAGCGGCTGCGGTAGAATGTCCAAGTAACTGTCTAGCCATGAGATATGTATTGTGTGAGGACCTGAAATCAGCGTATTGTCCTTAGGGAATCGATCAACTGGAGAAAGAGTTATTTGGACACTGACGAAATGAAGTAGTCATTGACTGGGTGGGAATCATCGACCGGGGATGAACTCAAAACAGGAAGCCTTAAAAGTGCTTCGGGGTCCTGCAGGGATGTGTCAACGATGTCGATAGAAGGTTATCGATATCATCACCCAATGTCGTGGACTTACCAGTCCAAGTTGACTTGTAATATACTGTTTTATCCCACCGCTGAGGTGCACCGCAGTATTATCTTGTGGCAAAAGGTTGATTGCAGTGTCTGGCTGGTAGACTTTGGCCAGCGCAGCCTCGTCCACTACAGAACTCATTGTTCGTGGTCGCTAAGATGATCTGTGATGCTAGTAGCGCCGCGATAATCACCAGTGTGTTGATATCACTGCTAATGAGGCATGTCGCAGTAGTCACTTAACGTCCGACAACTCCCCTGTAACGCCTTTGATACCCTTCAGCATCGCTTCCAGAAGCTTCTGTTGTGTCTCCTCCCCAGCTTCTGGATCAGACACCTGTTCCGCCATGAATTCCGCCACAAACCGAGCAACACCTTGTTCTCCTACCTCGCCGTGTGCGCGGGGCCCCCATCTCCACTCTCCATTGCTACCCTCTTCTCCCCCAGCCTGACTGGCATTTGGAACCCTACTCCGCTTCCCACCGGACTTGGCGTCCCCGATCTTAGAGTAGTCAAGGTAACCCTGTCTTGCTAGCTGAGAGAGATACGCATTAACTGTAAGAGACTGGTGGGTTGACTTGTCATCGAAATACACGGATTCCGTTGGTTGAAGTTGTAACTGTTTGAGGATTGCTCGCAGCTCATCTAAAGTGGTTCCGTTAGTGCAGGTCGGAGTATGCGGATAATAAACGTACTGTCCGCGATGACCCGCCCACTGACAAGGATGAGTGCAAGGACAACATATAGAATACCCAGTGAACCGAGCTGGTCAGAATCGCTCCAGGAGATGATGCTTCCATACGTGACAAGGGCGGCATCATCAGCCCCCTCGGGTAGGTCCTCGATCTCCTGCTCGTAAATTTCCTGGTCTGTGAGGGCGGCGTAATCGAGGATGATGGGGTCCAGTATCGAACGCAGGATGTAACTCCTGCTTCCGCTGGCGGCAACTATACAATTGCATTTATTTGTGACGGTTAGCGGGGGGATACTAGAGTGTTTTGCTTACCTTTCTTCTTCACGCCGGTGGCCTTTCTTCGATCTTCGTCTCCATTGTCCTTGGAGGTATCCTCCTTATCGAGTTCTGCTCGCGACTGCAGTTCAACCAGCTCCATCCCAAACGTGGTTCGTAGGATCCCCTGTGCCCGTTCTAGCACATCTTTGAACGCGCGCGGGGTATTCCCAAGTACTGCAAGCGTAGAGGTGAGAATCGTTCCCGATGTCCGCTTGAAATTACAAACATACCCTTTTTTGAGATTTCCTCGCGTCTTAGAGCCGCTCTGCGGTTTTCCGTGAATAGCGCAAGACGGACCAAATCCCGAGCCTTTTGATCTGCTTCCTAGGTGACTCGGGGGTTTATCTAAAGGATAACAAGAATGTGATCACGACTTACCTCGTTGTTTACCCCCCTGGTCTGGTCCAGATCATCGTCTTCGCCGGCGCCCTGGGTATTCGCAGGGGCGTCGTCCGCGTCGTCCTCTGAGTCCCAAGCTCCGCGCCTTCCATGCTTCCTCTTCTGAGTCCGCATTGGTTGCGTAGATTGCGAAGAGCGAGTATTGAGTGGCATCGCCAAGGTATTATTACGAGTGGAGTGTTACAGCGCTTTCGAGATCGACGCGACGCGACGCGGATAAAGGGGTGTTCACAACACGTGATGTTACATGACGCTGCTGTGTCGAATGGAGTATCTACCAGCCTCAAACCCATTTCTGCAAGACTACACTGTTTGCAAGCCCTGCATCTTTGATCGTCTGTGTGTCATCGTCTAACGTCTTGTTAGGAAAAGCCGTCCCAATCGTGTAGGGACGTGTCAAATTGGTAGGATCAGATCTAGGGAAACGATCAGTCAGCGGCAGCTGGGGTGGGTGTGGGGAACCTACGCATTGATGAAGTTCCTTACATCACCAACGGTGTGTGTGAGGTTCATCCTGCATACCATCCTATTGCGTCGTCAGCCAGAGTAGCATTGGGGGAAGGGAGCGACACATGCCTGGTCCCGTCGGCCAAACGGAGTTGAATACTAGTTGTTGGCTGGCTTTGATCTACCTCAAACCTCGTTGTCACCCTCTGTGGCTCACTGGGACCAGCTCTTTCGTCGAACCTTCCAGGCATTGGGTGTTCAGTCCCGGAGATGGGGGGGACTGGGGCTCCGAGTCGATTACCGGTCCCGGTGAATGCTTGTGTTGGACCGGCGGTTGGAGGGACATAGTCCTCGCTAGTCCGGCGAGCAACACGCAGCTCAACGGGTTGTCCGACTTGGACGTTCAAAACCTGGGGGGGGGCCCGGCTGGAGAAAATTGAGAGATGGGATTGCAAACGGAGGGGATGGCTGTACCCTGAATTGATTTCTTCCAAAATCTGTGCATTATTAGGATCGTCATATCGCATCAAAGGACCATCTTCAACGCTGAAACCGTCCCGCCAGAATGTGAGATGTCGAATTGCGGGGGGAACGTCTGCAGAACGTCACAATGGGCGGGCAATCAGAAAGGGGATGCCTTGAAGGACAAACCTTGTGCATCTGGGTCGGGGATATAGGTGCTCTCCATATCGTCACTCCCAAGGGTGTATCCGCCACCAGAAAACAGGCCGCGAGGATTGTTATTTGCAGCTGGACCGGCTCTAGCGTTGCGGTTTGTGAGATGATCAATCTTGTTGGATGTGTCGCTCACTCTGCGGCCCTACGTAAGAGATCCTGCACCAGAGACCCTCCCGGAAGGTTGGGACGACCGGGGTTCTCTACTGATATCCCACTGAGGTGTGGCGGATCAGAGATACGATTGAAGTCGAGGACATGATGACGGCTAACCTTCGCTCACCACCGGCAAACCAGCTTTCGCCTTGATCCCTGCCGGACTCCTCTTCGTCATCGTCGTCACTTACGTGTCTGACCGGTGGGTCTGGCTGGGCGGCGTCACGGAGGCTTGCGATCCTGGGTCCACTGGTTCCGTGTCTGGGATTATTGTTCGCGTCAGACGTCATTTTAAACAGATGAAACCGAGGCACGAACCTGTCGGACCCCGACTGAGAGTTGTTGTTCCAGTCTCCAATCCTGCCAATCTTTCTCGACATTGTCTCTAATGTCAGCTATCAACTGAGTGAGTGAGTGGGGGAAGTGACGTGACGCTGTGCGTGACGACGGCGGGAACTTGGGGGGGAATGATGGATGGTGCACACCCTCTCTCCTCATCGTCCGCATCCGCCCCGACTGACAATTGCTCCGCAACATGCAGGAAAAGGTGAATAAGCTCGCCCAAATTCTTCTCTACCCACCCTCATTCCTTATCTTTAGGTCTCAGGTGCTGATAAGGCTACCATATCCAGAGCGTTGGGTGCCGCTTTCCTAAGCCACCAGGTCGAGCAGCTCGAGAAGTCGGTGAATAACCGCACCCCGGGAACCGCAAACTGGAGAGATCGCAGAGTACCTCACAGCGACCAAGGCGGGAGGAACTCTTCTGAAAAACACCACAATCCCTCAGGCGCTCTATCTTCCCGGCGGGTCTCTGGCTCACCACCGAAGCAGCGTATCGATGACAGGCCGCTTAAAGTCTCTTCTGACAAGAAGCAGAAGCGTGGCCAAAATACCAAGGATGCTGATGTCATAATTCTCGACGCTAGTGTCTTGATTCATGCTTTGGGTCAACTCAAGAAGTGGAGTCGGGATGGTCGCGAGGAAATCATAATCGTCCCCCTTGAAGGTGAGTGGCAAACATGCCTCTTGTTTCCGAAGTTTGACTCTCTTTCAGTCCTGAACACCCTCGACTTGCTCAAGAAGGGGACCAGTCCACTCTCGCAGCGCGCCCGTGCTGCGTCTCGAGTACTTGAGGCCCAAGTCGGGACTAATCCCCGTATACGCGTCCAGCAGGATGATGGCTTCGTTTCTTGGGAAGCTATTTCCTTCAATACCAATGCACCAAACCCATTGATGGGCTCCCCCGAATGGCTGCGCAGAACCATCTGTTGTGCATGCTGGGAGGCGGGGCGTCCGGGAACCCAGGCGGCCTCCCCCGATACTGGAAGCGAGCCCCGGAACGCGAGCTCGAAACTCGTTTTCGCTGTCATCGCTCAGAATTCTGAGCCTGTGACATTGGCTCCAAAAAACCCCCCGCTTGTGGAATCACCTGTCCCCCTTCCCACACCTCACGTCAATAAATTTGAGCCCCGTACCACTGGCACCCTAGCCGCCTATTGGGCTGCCCGTGCTGGATTAAACGTGTTGGAAGTCCGACCTCTGCATGAGGATACACACAACAATAGGAAACACGAAGAGCCCGACGGCGCGTTCAGGAACAGGAAAAACATGCCTCACCAAACTCATGGTAAAAATAGGAACGGCGGAGCACCTCCTGTCCTTCGCAGTGGAAAAGGTCTTGTGGAACGCCCGCCCGCTGTGAAAGCCATGATGGATGTGGTTTCTCAACCAAGCAGGGTCGTGCGAGTCCTTGCTCGTGGTGAGAAGCTGGAACCCGACACTTAGTGTGGACTACCTGTGTGTTTTTGCCTCTTCACACCTTTTCCTTGCATCCAACTGACATCGATCTCAGCCAACCACGACCTAGTATCTCGACCCTTCACAACGAGTGAAGAGAGATTACGTCTCCATCTTCGAGCGTCGAACTCAGAGGTCGCTGACTCCTTTTGAACGCTGTTTCGGTGGTCTACCCTTAGAACGGTGACCTCGCATTGCGCCTTCATGTTCGAACCGAGTAGTGAACAGACAGAGGCGGCGATGGTGCTTCCCGTTTTGCCTGGTATTCTCTTACCCTTCCTCTCGGACCCTGTTCGACATACGAAATGTATGTAAGATCTTTCCCCCCATTTATGCACACCTTCCTCCAGTCTTGAGTTTGTACCCGTGACTTTTAGTCGTATTCGCTACAGAATGGATGGCTTGAATTGTCTGCCCGCTCAGGTCTCAGGCCTTTACTCTCTTACGAACACGTTCGTTGTCGTCGTCCCGTAGGGCTTTGACCTTCTTTCGCTGTAACTTATCCAAATTCTGACTTCCAACGTGTACACGCCCGCGCAAATCTCCCATTTCATCCACCTCGAAGTTCTTCCTCTTCTTGCCCAAGCCGCTCTCCACGTCCTTCTTCACGATCTTTGGCCTCTTCAAGGCAGCCTTCATCATGTCCTCGTCTGCTTCTCGGCTGCGCCTCAACACGAGGTCGAAGTGAGGTCCCATAGGCGTGAGTTCTGCTCTCGGCGTTTTCACACCGGAAGAGAGCATCTTGAATGTGTACGTTCGCACATGAACCCTCGGAAGGGAGGTGGAGGAGGCTGAGTTCAAGTCTGGTGGGGTAGGGGCGATTGTAACGCTGATGACGTGCTCTAGCCCGGATAAGCAAACCGAGCCGACGACTTGCCCGTTGAACATGTCCATCAATATTGTCTTGAGCTGTGTATACCGCGGATGGGAATCGAAAAGTTCAGATGAGAAGTGCATCAATGGTTTGTGTCCCGGTGTTGATTTTGGTGTCTTCAAACAAACGGTAATTAGATCTCCAGCGTGGCCGAGAGGGGCGACTATACCTTCAACTCTTTCATACTGACAAAGTTCTCTACTCCGACCTCACACATATCCAATAACCGGTTGTCAAAAGTCCTCGCAAGAATGAGGTCGTCCGGACGCTTCTTGGAGGTTTGGCCGACGATGAACATTGAAGCGTCGTTCTTCTGAGCCCAGAACTCCAATGAGGAATGATCTTCGAAGGGTCTGATGAGGTTCTTTTTTGAGAATGAGATTGAGTATGGTCGTTTTAACGCGATCTACACCACCGGTCAATGACGGTGGGGGGGGGGGGGGTGTAGCAGAAATTATCCACG
>Ga0307517_10007615_pt1 | contig 15745 bp, 11 predicted proteins | sample 23_EM_MG_FD_194515 | JGI IMG/M metagenome (GOLD analysis project Ga0307517, IMG submission 194515) | Populus trichocarpa ectomycorrhiza microbial communities from riparian zone in the Pacific Northwest, United States - 23_EM | ecosystem: Host-associated > Plants > Roots > Unclassified | place...
AAATATATCTTCGGAGAGGAAGCCATATAGGAAAGCATTTTTTACATCAAGTTGTCGAATGGACCACCGCTGAACATGGGCTATTGTAATGACCATGCGAATGGTGCTTGGTTTGACAACAGGAGAGAACGTTTCAGTAAAGTCAATGCCATCAATTTGATGAAAGCCTTTGGCAACAACCCTTGCTTTCAGTCGGTCTAGAGAGCCATCAGGTTTGAGCTTTGTCTTGAGTACCCATTTGGATCCGATAACATGCATATCAGGAGTGCGAGGAACCAGTATCCATGTCTGGTTTTGGTGCAGAGCAGTTAATTCTTCAGTCATTGCTGCTCGCTAGCCTGGATGAGCTAATGCTGCCTGTGTAGTCCGAGGCTCTCGTGGGATAGAAGGAGAGTATATGATGGACAGAGCATACTTGGGATTTGGCTTAACAATCCCATGGTGTGAGCGTGTGGTCATGGATGAAGGGATAGGGACCTGAGGAGACTGATTTGGACTAGCTGAGTCATCAGTGAGAGCAGTTTGATGAGGATGTAAATTGGTATGCTTATTTGGGTAAAGCATATGCATAGGAGCTGTCAATGCTTGTGATTCAGGCAGAACAAATTGACTTTCCTCATGAGGCACAACAGGTGGGGGATGATAGGCCACTGATTGCAGGTGCTGCTGTATTTGATCTTGTATCTGTGATTCAAATCTTGAAGCATGAGTATCTGCAAGCCTCACGGTCTGCTGTATTGTGCAATCAGTAGGTGTGATTGTGTGTTCAACAAAACTGTCGGGTTGTGTTGTGCACACAATGGCAGGAGCTAAAGAAGTAGAGGATGCAGATGTTGCATTGGTTTTAGGAGAAACATTTTCCTCTTCCCGCACACAGTTATGTGTGGTGCCATCAGTGGGGAGAGCTAAAGGAGCAAGAGATGAAGGTGTTTCACCAAGGGTTGCTGGTATAGATGTGTCAACAGTGGGCAATGAGCTCTAACATGGTGGTGTTGCAGCTGGCTCAAGTGATCCTGCAGAAATGTTAGTACAAGGCAACCATGCATCATATATGCTAAGAGCAAGTTATGAAGGAGGAGTAGAAGCATAATTACTGACAGGTTTATATGGAAAAAATAATTCATCAAAGACCACATGTCGTGAAATAAAAAACCTTTTGCTCTTTGGATGGAAACATTTATATCCTTTATGAGTAATGCTATATCCTACGAAGATGCAAGGAACAGTTTTGGGATCAAATTTATTGACTCGTGTGTCCCAAGTGCAGGGAAAGCATTTGGAGCCAAAGATACGTAGTGAAGAATAATCAGGATGAGTATGATGTAACTTAAAATATGGAGTTTCAAAATTAATTGATGATGAGGGCAATCGATTAATGAGATAAACAGCAGTAGTAAATGCTTCTACCCATATAAATAAGGGTGCACAACTGTGAAATAGCATGGTCATACCTAGCTCTCGTATGACACGATGGCGTCGTTCGACCATACCTGTTTGTTCAGGGGTATACGGACATGATACCTGATGGATAACTCCTGTGGATAGAAAATGAGAGGAGTGTTTAGAGTTGACAAACTCTCCACCTCCATCTGAATGAAAAACTTTGATTTGTTTGTTGAATTGTCTTTTAGCATACTGTTCAAACGCTAAGTATATATTCGTAAATTCAGATTTAAGTTTGAGAGGGATTATCCATGTATACTTAGAGAAGTCATAACAAAGCAAGCATAATATCTAAATTTTCCAATGGATAAAACAGGGGCAGGTCCCCATAAATCACAATGAACTTTTTCAAAAATATCGGTACTTGAGTGTTCAGAACTAGAAAAAGGTAATCTACTGCGTTTTCCTAACTTACAACTATCACAGAGATGTTCAGTTTTCATTGCTCCTATGACATCAATCAATCATTTATTTTTTAATAACTGCAAAGTTGAAAATTGAGGGTGTCCTAAACGTTGATGCCAAATGTCTGCTGATCCAGATTTAAAACGATGGGAAAAATATAGCTCTGGTGAGTTGTGCAGAACATAAAGGTCACCCTTGCGTCGTCCTGTGATTACTGGTTGTCCAGTTGCTCGTTCATTAACACAGAAATCAACATCAGAAAATTCACAATTAACAGGAAATTGAGTAGTTAGTTGACTTACTGAAAGCAGATTTTTTTTCAAATCTGGGACAAACAAAACATTCTTGAGAGGTAAAACAGTATTCCTTTGTTTAACAAGAGTATCACCGATACCAAGAATTGGTAGGGAAGAGCCATTTCCTATAATAACATAGTCTGTGCCATAATATTCGTGAATATTGGACAACATACCTGGTTGACCTGTCATGTGATTTGATGCTCCTGTGTCTGATGTCCATTCAGTTTCTGCTACCGTGTTATCAAGAGTGAGTGCAGCAAGGGCTTGTGGGATATCATCAAGTTTTGTAGACTTTTTGGGCACCCACCAGCAAATTTTGGCAATATGACCTGTGGTGCCATAATATTGGCATTTTTCATTACGGTAGAGGTTTCTTTCCACTAGAGTCATACGACGCTCTCCTAATGGAGGAGGACGTCGTTGTTGTGGAGTATCAACATTGCGGTTTTGTCCTTCATCTCGGGTTTGCTGTGCTTGAAAACCTCTTCCATTAGATGAAAATTTGTGAGTTATTACGATACCTGTAAGGAAGATGGTGTTGCTGTTGTTGTTGTCCATAAAAAGCTAACTGCGGGCTGAATGGTGAGTTTGTTGTATCTGAATGACTGGAAAACCAACTGCGTTGTTGATCAAGATTTTGGATTTGTGAGACCAACTCTGTGTATGATGGTCTTGGTGGTTTTAGCATGGTAGTTGTAAAGTTTTTGTACTGAGGACCAAAACTTGTGAGGAGGTAGAAGACTTTTTCTTTATCAGGAACAGGCTTCCCAATGGCAGCAAGACTGTCACATAATCTCTTGAATTTCTGAATATGCTCACCTATGGTTTGGTCTTCCTCCTTACGAAAATATGTTACCTGTTGTCGAAGTGTGAATTCACGTTCTTGTGAATCTTGGGCATATGCATTTTTAAATGCTTCCCAAACAGCATGTGCTGTGTCAAGTCCTACAACAAGACTTAGTGTTTCTTCAGAGAGTGTTCCAATGATCCACCATCGCAGAAGGCGGTCTGCTTTCCTCCAGGCAATGAAGGTTTCTGTTAGTTTGGGTTCAAGTTTTTCTCCGGATGTGATGTTACTAATATCTGGTGTGGTGTATTGAATGGGTGCAGGGTCTTCATTAGTTAGATGGCCAACTAAGTCTTGGCTTTCTGCAAGGGCTAAGTCTTGCTCACGCCACAAAGGGTAATTGTTTGGGGTGAGTTTGAGAGTGATGAAGTTTCCAACATTTAGGGACAGTGAAGACATTATGTTTTTGTATGCTCACACAAGCTCTGATACCAAGAAGAAAACTGTAGATGTGAGTGGAGACTTTCTCTGTTTTGCTGTTTTTATTTATGAAGAACGTGAGCATACAATGCTTGATAGATTTTACAGTAATAGATCTCTTTAAATCTATTTACAGTGATTGTAGGAGGGTATTTAAAGAGTACTAAAGATGACATTTACAAGGATTCTAAGTGCTAATGAATAAGGATTATCTTCTATACAGTTTGATAGCAGTCATCTTGTTCTGCATGGATAAGGGTATGGAGTGGCATCCGGATTTATCATCATAGAATCCTTTTAGTTTCAGGAGAATCACATCAGTTTCTTTATCTTGTTAGAATACCATTCTGACTTGAATTTGTTGTCATTGAAGCATCTTTATCCCTAACTTTTCTCCAGGAAAAGGTGCCAATTTTGTAGGCATCCACTGGCAGCATTGTAGGAGAGTTCTGCCTTATTACTCCAGTAGCTTTTTCAACCTTATCTCTCCATTGAATTCTCACAATGCTTGCTGTCAGATTGTGTTGTGCTAACACGAACAAGCACATAAATGAACAGTGTGGGTCAAAATTTTAAAATTATCAGGTTGGTTTCAGCTCACCAAACAAACATACAAAGTTTTTCATCACTCATACCGTATATTGCCAAGTCAAGGGCAATCTCCACAAGAAATCTTGCTTTCGGAGGTTACAATATAGAAAAGTATGGGGTTTCGAGGGCCATGAGAGAGATACGTGCATTACATGCATGAAAAGGTGTGTGTGTTAGAGAGTGAGTGAGAGAGAGAAAGTAAAAATAATAAGTCAGTTAGATATATTAAAGAATTATCTCAACTTAATAATTTAAGTTTAAATGTTTGATCATGTATTCTATAATACCAAGTCAAATCATTATTTTAATTTAAGAACTTAAATTGTTAAGGAATGTTTAATGAATACTAATGGTAGAAGCCTAATTAGACAGTAAGAAAATAGATAGGAGGTGCTAAAGGGAAAGAAAAAAAAAGTCAAACTTAATCGAATCCAAGGCTGGCCAAACACGACCCAAGGAAAAAAAACAAAGAAAAAGAAGAAAAGAAAAGAAAAAAAGAAAGGGTCAAACCCAACCACCAAGTTCGAAGCTGGCCCAACCTAACCTTAAAAAGAAAGGGAAGGGTCAAGCCTAACCAGACTCGAGGCTAGCCTAACCTAATCCGAGGAAAAGAAAAAAAAAGGAAGAAAAAAATAATCCCAGCTAGACAGAAAAAAAGAAGAAGATTAATTAAGTCTAATTTTAGGTTTAATTGTGTCCTTTCTTAGCCCAATCAAGGCTAACATATCAAAAGAAAGAGAGGACAAGGAAGTTGGCTTATGCAGGAAAAAAGAGAAAGAAGAAGTTAGGCATGAGATTTGACTTTTTTTAAAAAAAAAATAGCTCTGAGATTTTATTTAATTTTTTTTATATCGGGTTATCCTGACCCTCTGATTTAGAACGCAGGTTTGGTAGGTTAGCTCAGATTGACTTACTTTTAAACCTGAAATTACATATCTATTATGCTAACTCAGGTTGACTCACATGGGCTTTTTTTTTCATTTTTGTCTTATTTCATCATTTCATAATTAATTAGCTGAAAATCGAACAACATCGTTTTATGCTCTTGAATAAAAGTTTTTTTTCTCTAGCTATCATTGTCGTTTTTTTTAATAATTTTTTTGTTTATTTTTTTTTCATCTTATTAAAATAAAACTAGTTTATTTAGCTAGTTGAGATTATAACTCGAGTTATTAAATTTTATTTAAATAAATATACCTCTAACACCTAAATATTTTTTTTTAAAAAAAGTCAGACATGCGTTATATCACAGGACCGTCTAGTTTTGTAATTGTGATTACATTTTTTTTCATAAATGAATATTTTAACATCCTTCAATTGTCAATCTATGGAATTTGTACATCTATTTGATTTATTATTCATTTTTTTTTAAGTTTCAATACATTTGATGTATGCTTTAATGTTAACCAGTACATATGATGATATTTCTTATGTGAGTTTTCAGAGAAAAAAAAGTAAACACACCATTCAATATTACGGGGGTATTTAAGAGTATGGTTGCAGTTGTTTTTCAAAGTGTTTTCCACTCGAAAATACATCAAAATAATATATATTTTTTATTTTTTAAAAATAATTTTTGATATTAACGCTTTAAAATGATATAAAAACATCAAAAAAATATTGATTTGAGAGGGATGTTAACAATGCTTACCTTTTAATTATTTTAAAAAAGCATTTTCTAATAGGTTATTTAATTTTTATAATAAATAAACCCTAAACGTAAAATCAAAACTATATTTTACTTATTAAAATAATATTATTCTTATTAATTAGGATTGGATTATTATTGAACCAAGTTTACTTTGTATTTGATCTATTTAATATACAAGTACTTAAATACAAATCAAGATTATTGTATTTCAAATCCATTTAACTACATCAGGCTCAAATTCAGATCAAGATTCAATGTATTGACAGAGACAAAAAAAAAAAAAACTAAATTGTGGAAATCATTAAATTCTATAATCGACAAAATATTCAAAAGGCAAGTACTCCCACTTTCTTCTTCTTTCTTTTGGGTTCTGGATTTCTGATCAGAAATGCACCTCACAGTGCATGAAAATGATTCCTCACAGTGCCATTCAATTGAATTTAGGCTTAATTTTTGGGTTCTTTAGAAGTCTTTTGGTCTCTTTATATTCTACTTTTGTTTTTAGTAATATAAAAAAGTTGACAATTGGTGGTCAATTTTTTTAAAACTAATCAATCAAAGTGATTATGAAAATGGTAACTGTGTTCATTGATTTTCAAAGACGTATAAGAACTGAAGACTATTAGAATTAATATCGATTCAATCCTATATTTTGATACGCTATCAAAGCTTTTTTTTTCATATCTTGCTATCTTTAATTTTGTAGTAGAAATCTTGAGTTTTTTGTTTTTTTCACTCAAATGAATGGACATATGGGATTTCTATGATACTTTAACGTGTGGAATTTTACATTAAAAAAAAAAGGGAATATGCTCAAGGGGCTGATGAGACAAAGACGCCAAGTTCATATCCATATCAATAACAATGACAGAACGAACCATGCATGCATGTGCTTGGTGGCTCTGATCAATTGGCATTTGCACCAGGCGTCAGGCAGCTTTAATTAGAAGGGAATTTCTTGCAATCCAATGAACCTTACTATTGAAAGAGGTTGTCTTGTGACCTTGAAAGTTTACAGGAAATTGAAGCAACATTGACATCTTCAGCTGAGCTATATATATACTCTTGGCTGACAAACAATCACTTAGTCAAGTAGTGATGTCTATAGTTTTTGTTCCTATATATTTTGTAGAAAATACGTTGTTGGCTTTGTAATGTTTGGTCAGGATCGCGACGTCTTGTATATTTAAGGGTGATGGGTGATGGGTGCTGCCTGCTCAGGCTGGCCAAACTTTTCTTTCAGTCTGCGCATTTCACTTTTAATTATATATATATATGGCAAGTAAACTTAGTCATAAAGACAAAAGCTTGCTTTATCTTCTACATTATGGTTAATTTTACACTGTTTGTGTTTATTCCACATCAGTTTTCGGAGAATTGATCACCAATTGAACGAATTTCCATGTTTCTTCTTTCCAGTTTCTCAGTCAAATGATGGCTGCTAGCTGTCTCATTTACACAATAAATTAATAAGAGATTTACAAGAATCTTGCTTTGCGTTACTTTAAAGACTTTAACTTTGATGACCATGAAAGAACTCCCCTCTTAATTCTCTGTATATTTATCTTTATATTTTACACATATCTCTAATATATCCTTTATGTATAATTGTATTTATTATATTCTTATGTCATAATATTTAGCCAAACTAATTACAATTCTAACGATTATCCTCCTAAAGTACATGGGTTTTATTAATTTTTATACAAATTTATGTGAAAATGTAGACATGTCTTTTTTTTTTTAAGATTAACGTGGGTGTTCGGGCCAGCTTGCACGCACCTCGACTAATCCCATGGGCCTTGAAGTTAACGACCATATAAGCCTCCAGTCAGGAGCGGAACTAGAATTATTTGTTAGGGGGGGCCAAAATTAATATAACAAGATATAATATTTATTTTAATTTATTGTATATGAGTTGTAAAATAAAACCTGCATAATTTAGTTTTATTCAAATAACTTACTACAAACATATAATGACCTTTGTATAAGGTAAAATGTTTGGAGTAATACCAAATTGAGTCAAAGCAATGAAGTTAATTTCATCTTCATAATGTATCTATCACTTTAATGTTGTTTGTCTTTATATCTATCAAATATAAACATACAAAGTATATAAGAAACATTAACTAAAACAAAGCATTATTTATGTTTGATAAACTTTGAAATAAAGCAAATAAAAAATAAAAAATAATTCTTACATATTTATTTTAATTGTGCTCGTTGTTCTTTCATAGAATAGAAATCATAGATTATCATATCAATTGTGAATCTTTCAGCAATTTCTTTTTTTATATAGACAATCAAATAATTTGCAAGAAAATCATCCTCCATCCGATTGCGAAGTCTTGTTTTAACAATCTTCATCGTTGAAAAAGCTCGTTCAATAGGTTGTAAGTTATCAATATTTTTTCTTTTTTCTTAAAAAAAATCAATTCTTCTTATTTTTTTCATGGTTCAATCTAAAATCAAAACATATATCGTAAGAAAAAATTGATAATTTTGGTGGCTCTGCTAAAAACAAAACATAAAAAATCCAAGCATAATCAAAACAAACCAATAAAATATATCTAATTAATTAGAAAAAAAATCACTATAACAAGAATTCAAAAAATAATTTGTAGAACTAGCAGATCTGAGAAAAAAAAAGGAGCAAAAATGGTAGAATTATATATAAAAAAACCTCATCAAATTATTAACAAACATCTCAAAACAAAACAAAAATAGATTTTAAATTTAAGTTACCTTGTTTTGTTTGATGAAAGATAAATTAATTAGTGGCTCTGTTTTAATTTTTAATAGAAAAATTTTACTCGTGATTTGTGTTTTTATTTATATTTTTAATTTGCTGCATGATTTATATTAGGACAAATTACGTGTTTTATTTTTTATTTCATAAAATAATATTTTTATATTGTTTTTTTTTTCAATGTAAGTTAAGAGTAAATTCAAAGAAAATCAAAAGTAAAGTTAAGGCCCACCTCTTTAAAATAAAATATATAACTTCTCCTCGTTTTTCATTACCCAGTAATGAAACAAAATTAAAATGTGTCAGGGGGGGCCCGGGCCCCTGCTTGCCCCCCCTTCCTTCCGCACCTGCCTCTAGTAGCCCTGAGGTTTGTGGGACTCGAACTGGTGACCTCTAGGAAGCAAACCCAGGGCCTGACCAGTTGAGCTACACACCTCATGGCTCATGTCTTTTTATTTTTAGTTTGACGATAAGGGTGTCTTCAGGCCAATTCATACATCAATCGAGACTAAGTTCCTCATTTAGATGATTTTAAGGGTGTACCTTCTACTTTAGTGTAAAAATATTATAACTACCCTTTTAATTTTAAATAATTTCACTTAGTAAATTTATAAGATAATTTCATATTGAAAAGGATAGATTAAATAAAAAATTGTATGTTCATCCCTATAACAACAAAGCACATTTGTTTCAAAATTGGGATCTTTGTTCAACTTTGCAATCCAAGTCTTCTTTTTTTTTTTTAGAAAGAATGATATGATTGGTTAGACATTTGTATACCTTACATAAAAGTATTTCTTGAATTTATAGTGTCAATTTCTTAGCATTGTTACTGTTGATGTACCTTTTTTTTAATAGCAGTACTCAATACTAATTCTAGCTTCTACCATGATCAATCATGCCTTACTTCTTATAACTCTCCTTTTATTCTAGGGGTAGTTATTGTTGTTATCACCTTGGATAAATGATCATTATCCACCTTTATCTTCTTTTTTAAGAAGGAAATATGACTAACCTCAAGTGTCTTTTAGATCGGATTTCTAAAGACAACACAACTATTAATGCCACGTCTTCGTGAGTCATGTAATTTGCAATATTTCTTCTTCTCAATATGTTTAGTAATGGGAATTGTGTGGTTATCAATGAACTTAATTTTTTCCCCCATGTATCAGTTGATCAAAAGTTTCTTTAGCTATTTTGTTGTTAAAAAAGTATTGTTTACCCTTATTGAGCACTTCAATAGCTTTTGCTTCTTTGCTACTAAGCTTGCTGGCCTCTTTATGCTTTCTTAATTTATTAATCTTGAACAATCATCTCTTTTTAAGTTTTGTGATCAAAATTTGTTGTTGCTTAACTTTCTTAAACTCATTGTTAAAATCCGAGTTGATCATTGTATAGGTCATTTCAACCTCATTCAAGTATCTAATAGGTAGGTTCTCCTTAATGGCTTCTTTTCTATTTGTTTTCCCAACATGTTTTCATACCAAACAACATTGTATGAAAGGATATAAATATCAATATATTTGATTATGAATAACCTCTTCTAGTATTCCATTGTTTTCCCTCTAGAACTAACTTGATGCATTCTTACTCTATTATAAATGTAGTGGAATTAACTTGATGCATTCCTATTCAATTATATTGGAATTAACTTCATGCATTGCTACTCTATTATAATTGTATTGCATTTCATTTTGAGATTCTTAAAACAAAGTACATACTTTTTATAGACTATTTTAGTCATGAACAATTCTAGCCAACCTAACCAACATTACTGTTAGTTCTATTTTGTAAAAGTGCTCATAAAAATGAGTCTCTATTTGCTCTTAACTATTGATGAACTTTAGTTGTAATGTGGAGAACTAGTGAAAGGTAGCTTTGATTAATGAAGAACTAAACAACCTTAGGTTCACGAAGGGATTAACAACACCATTTCCATATTGATAAGCAAATTTGGTGACATGTTCCCTTGTTGACTCATTGTCTTCAACGAGACAAAGATAACTATGCTTAATGAGTATGATTTATCTCAATGTTGAGAGGAAAAATCGATCATTTCAAGAAATGAAGAGAACTACTCTTAACGAGTATGATTTATCTTAATATTTTTAGGTAGAATTCATTAGTGCTTCATGCTTTATTTCAATCTGAGTTTTCATTGAACCAATTTTGTATAAAACACCTTATGAGATCTAGTTTGAGAAAAAAAAAATACCTAATATCTCTTACTTTGGTTTTTTATTCAATTTTTTTATTCTAAATTCGAAAGGAAGTTTGATACTAAATCCTATTAGAGTATTTTTCTTGGTTATTTCACTACTTGTAAATTATATCTAGTATATAATAAAAGGACTCTTATTATTAAGGAATCAATTTATGTGATTTTTTATGAATCTAAACCATTCGATGCAAAAAATACTAAAGAAACCTTTGTAGATATTGATTTTCATAAGTTGAACATGGATAGAGCTTAAGAGGTTACATTGAAGAATAATGAATCTATAGAGGAACCTTAAAATACACAAAAGTAAGATGACCATGAAATGATGTGTAAAACCCTTATGATCTTCCAACTACTATAAAGAAGTAAAGAGGATTACCTCAAGACATCATCATTAAAGATATTTAAAAAGATATTTAAACTAGATCTGCCTTAGTAAACTACATCGACAATATTGCTTTCATCTCTCATCTTGAACCCAAGACTTCTGATGATAAGTTGAAAGATGAGTATTGGATATTTGTCATGCAAGAGAAACTTAATCAATTTGAGATAAGCCAAGTTTAGGAACTAGTTCCTACATTTAATAGTGGTAAAACATCTTTCTTTTTTTATTGTCGCTGATGGTTTTTGCCAATATATCACAAGTACAGAAAAAAGAGAAAGGAGTTCTTTGTTGGTAGAGTTGAAAGGGATGTTGCACCACCACTACCGTTGGGTGAAGAATTGTATGTCATGGTGTTTTAGTACAATGACATTGTGTTTGGTTTTCAATCCAGTATGCAGAAGTTTCTTGGTTTTGATGTGACCCACAATTGGATAAAGCAAGATATTTTCTAGGAGCTTCTTTATTGGAAGATCAATCTTCTCCACCATGACCTTAATGTCATGTACATTGAAAAAAATGTGTTTGAAAATATTTTTAACACGGTTATATATGTGAAATGGAAGATAAATGACAACAGGAAGGCTAGAATGATTATCCGTAGTGAAAACCAAACCTAGATGTTGTGTCTAGGTTGTTCAAGATGGTAACAATGAAATAACTTTGTGAGATGATGTCTTCCAACTTGATGAGTTAGTTGATCTATATTGAGTTGCTTTGTCTATCAACATAGAAGAAAATTCAAATTCTCGCATCGTTGAGAATACTTTTTTTGATGTTGATGTTGAGGAGTTAGATGATGTTTTGAGAACCAGCGGACATACAGAAGTCGATGAAGATGATGATAGTGATGAAACCAATGTAGAAGATTGCGATGAAGATGATAATAATGAAGACGAAATTGAAGAAGAAGAAGAAAAATCTTATTAATTTACACAACATGAATGTGTAATGAAATTAACTATAATGAAATATTTCTAGATGAAATTAACTTTAATATAATCACACTGATGTGAATTTATTATTACATGACAACGAAACATTTACTTTTTGTGATTTTATCATTATACGCAAAATTGGTGTTATTGTATTGTGTTGTGCTGTGATTTAAAGTATTTGCAGGATTGATAGATAAGAAATACAGATAGAATTTAGACACATAATTTTTTTTACTGATGGACTATAAAATATCAACAGATACACCGAAAAATAATTTATGTCGGTATTTTCCCGAAAGCTTTAAAACTGTTAATTTCTCAATAACACTGTTAATTACTACTCATTATAGATGGAATCACCGATGATTAATGTCTGTCATTATTTCCCTAAGATCTTTGAAACAACTCATTTCTTAATGGAACTATTAATTACTGTTTATTACAGATGGAATCACCAATTTTTAATGTCCACTGATATTTTCTCGAGAGCTTTGGAACTGTTCATTTCTCAATGGCACTGTTAATTACTGTTCATTATAAATAGAATCACGACGATTAATGTCCGTCGCTATTTTTCCAAGTGCTTTGGAACCGTTTCTTTCTCAATGACACTGTTAATTATTGTTCATTACAGATAAAATCACCGACAAAAAAAAATTGTTAGTGATAGTAGAATGGGTTTCTAATTTTTTTCAATTAAATTGAAATTTTCAATTAAAGATTACAGGCGGAATCACTAATGAAAATTTTAAAAATAATTATTTTAACTATCCAATAACAACTTTGTCAGTAAAAAAACCCCAAATTAAAAGACTATAATCCTTAATTTCATAATAGAATGCACAAACACTTCTATCTTTTTCTCTCAACAACTCGTTTCTCTCTTTGCACCCAACACCCATATTGTTTTTTCTTCTTACTCCCTCTCATTCCTTTCCTTCCTCACACCATCCTCACGAAAGGAAAAGACCCCACACAAGGTGAATCTCTTTCTTATTCCTTTTTGGTTTTTCATCTTTTTGCCAAGTTTTGTTAAATTAACTTATAATGTTTATTTTTTTCATTCTCAAGCTATTCCAACAAAGTCATCCACATCCTTCAAGGTCAATCTCCTTTATCATCCTTTTTCTTTAGTTGTTCAAAACTTAATTAGTGTGGTTATTATTGTTGATAATCTGAATGGCATGGGATTTTTAATCTGTATTTCTAGCAATTTGTAGTGTATATGTTTGTTTATTATGCTATTTGTGCCTTAAACATTGCTTGTAATTTGTGTCAATTTGTTTGGTGGAAGAAAATGAGGAAAATAGGTGAAGGAAGGTTTATTTTTTGGGTTTTAATTTGGGTTTTTCTGGGTGTGTTTGTTTGTTCGCTGAGAAATTGAAAAAAAAGAAGGAAAATTGAAGAATAGGTGCTTGATTTCCTTCAAAGACAAAATTAGTGAGGCATGGTTTCTTGACCACACTTTTCACTTCTTATTTATGAAGTTTTGGTTTTTTTTTCCAACTATAGTTTCTGGGTTTGTAAAGAATGCATAAATTTATGTATCAGTGATTGTCTCATTGGATTTGAACTTACCTTGTTGTCAATAGAAATGAGCTATAACTTCATTTCTTCTTAAATACTTTAAAGAATGGTTTTCCATACTAATTACTACTTTACATTTCCTTATGATCATTTTTTGAAATGAAAACAAATAAGGAAAAAGAAAGAGAAAATAATTATTTGTTGCTATTATTGATATGCCACTCGTGTTTGCCTAGTAACTAAGTGTTTCCCTCACCCGAGAGGTTTCCCCACTTTCCCAAGTTAAAAGACAAACGGAATACACAAGTAGAATTGCACAACACAAAGCACACCGAGAATACAAGAAGAACTCTCAACCTTTATTTATCTCGTCAGCAAAGGATTACACAATGTGTGCTATGCACAGAATTCGCATGCTACACAATCAAGCTTACACACGTTATTTCCTCTCTATGCATTCCCTATCTCGTATGCTCTCTATGCTACCATCTAAGAGCATCAACAACTATTTATAGCCAAGTATGTGAGCTGCAAGGCTCACCCTTGATCTCCTATTTTTCAGGACTTAGTGGGGCACTTTCTCCCCCATGATCTCCATAATCTCAGCAGCTTGGAGAGCACTCCAGTTATGCTCCCACGTTCTGCCCTAATGAGGCTGCCACTTCACCCACGTTCTGCCCCATGATCCCATGATCTAGGAAGACCATGACTGCCACTTTAATTGTCATTATTAAAGATTCTAGAGGTATCATTTGATTCACTTCTTAATTAATTAGTAGGATTAACATATTTTTATTCTTAGCCACCAACTAATTGTACTTTCATTAACACATAGCCAACCAATTAAGCAATAATTTACTAAGTTTTTTTCTCATCAGTATTGGCAGAAATAAAAAGTGTGCTGCTTAAATTTATGCATCAAAGAAATTTATTGATGTATAGAAAATTCAGCATATTAAACAAAGCTAGCTACTAGAGGGAAACATTTGTGTTCTTCAATATCCTAGGTGGTAAAGTCAAATGAGATTAAGATATTGGACTTATCTCATCTATGTTGATGAATGTTAGCATGGTTAGTTTAATAAGAAAGTGACAGAGTGGTCTAGTCTACTTTATAATTGAGTGGATGAATTGAAATTTAATTTTTTATGTTTTTTTTTGTGTATTTTATGCATGATAGTTTTATAATCTTGCTACGTATTATCTTTAAATTTGTTATTTTTATGGATTGAGAATTAGGTGATAACAACATTAATGTCACTATATTAGTCATAAATAAAATCAATTACTTTGTTGCTTTATTTTTCTTTTTAGTGTATGCAAGTAATAAAATTTTGGTTAGTTTCCCATATAAGGGAGATGCTGCCGGAGTTTTTTAGAATGAGAATTTTATTATCTTTTTCAATCCTTTAATTTGTGTAGATGCTTTTGTGAAAGTCAGTAATGCATCGTATGGATAAGATCTCTGCTAGTTCTTTTAGGAGCATTTCTAATGATCATAAGTCGTTAGGTGCTGATTGTAAACAGGCTCATGAGGCACAAACAACCACTCTCGACACGGGCTTGTCAAGTGCAATGTTGTCATGCCGAGGAGGGGTCCCTTCAAGCGAGATCCATTTAGTAGGAAATACCTAGCCCAGTGGAAGCCCGACCACTCAGTGTAAGTTTGTTTTCCTTTCATGCATTACTAAAAAATAAAGAACAATTAATAATTTTTGAAAAATTAATTTCAATTAATGAATGAAATTTCAGGTTTACAAATATTAAGGCTACTATAATGATAACATCAATGATAAAATTATTGATGGAAGTGTCATTGTTTCAATGGAGTCAGGTTTTAAAAATCATGAATAGAAACTCATGATTGATGAATGGTTCATAAAGTTTAAGGTTAGTAATAACTTAAACAATTTTTTTATTATGTTAATTTGGTTAGTTTATTAATATTAATGAAATTATTCTTTTACAAATTTGAAATGCGAGGACAAAATTTACTTCGATACAGCTGACAACGTTGCTGCCAAAAGGATTTGGGAGAATCATGTTGTAAGGTAAAAATGAGATCAAGATAAATATTTTTTATCCAAATGTTAAAATTTTATTTTTTATTTATTAGCCGATAATTAATTTGTACCATATAGGTTGCGTAATTGTTTGTACGAGGCGCACAAAAAAGACAAAAATATGCTAAAGAAAAAGAGCTTCCAGGCTGGAAGGATGTAGCGATTTGGAAAGATTTCAGACCTCCGTACATCTCGTAAGCTGTATG
>Ga0307517_10007616_pt1 | contig 15744 bp, 9 predicted proteins | sample 23_EM_MG_FD_194515 | JGI IMG/M metagenome (GOLD analysis project Ga0307517, IMG submission 194515) | Populus trichocarpa ectomycorrhiza microbial communities from riparian zone in the Pacific Northwest, United States - 23_EM | ecosystem: Host-associated > Plants > Roots > Unclassified | place...
AGTCGATACTTATATATAATAAAATATAATACAGATTATGTGTATTAATAAAAATAAGTAAAATCTCAAGCTAATTTTTAATGTAACCGAAAAATTAAACAATGTTGCAATTGGTACAACAAGACACCATTTTCTTAGTCTGTGTAGAATAAATTTCCAAAAACAAAAGGTGCAAAGAAGAAAAATAAAAAAATAAATTTTTTTCCAAAAAAAAGTGTAAAGAAAAAAAACAAACTAAAAAAACATTAAAATCATGAATTTGGCATGTAAGATATAAATTTTTTAAAAGAAAAATACCAGGTATACTAGCTACTGCAATTGTTTTTCTATATAAAAAATTAAAAATATTATTTGAAAAGCTTATGCAATCATCAAACTAAATAGATAAATAATCATTTATGTAAATAAAAAAAATATTGTTAATAATAACCAAGAAAGAAACTATAAAGATGCGATATCTACCGGATTATGTTTACTAATTTTTTTTTTTAAGTAAATAAAAGATAAACCCACTATAAAAACAATAATTTTACTGTATTCCTGTACACATTTCAGTATTTCACTGTGAATGAACTACAGGAAACCTAGATGGTTTAGTATTTTAATTAATGAGTTTTTCTTTGAAAAAAGGACCGGGCTTCACAGTTTCATATATGATAGCGTTAATTACTTTTTATTTTTTAATCAATAAAAATCTTTTGTTTTACAATATGATCTGTGATCATCAAAACGTTTCTTCTTGCATTGACTTGACCTACATAGCTTATCAGCTTTACAGTAGATATTGATTTTCTCTACTTGTTTAATCAATAACTAATTATTAAAAAACATAGAAAGTTAATCACCGTTGATTAAAGAATATTGAAGAAATAAAGTTTATATATAAAATAAATTATCCAATCAGGTACAAAAAATCAATTAGGTGGACTCAAATTCAACACGTTTTTTCCTCACCAGATATCATGGAGTCAAGGCTTTAGATCAAGAATTAGCATCATTCTATCATGTAAATATCTCAATTACCGTCCCTGTTATCCTCTAAAGGCAACACGAATGGCTCTGGAATCTATGACGTGGAATGCATTTATAAACATTTCATGATTCTCATCATCTTTCTGCATAATTAAATTAAATTAAATTAAATTAAGGTGGGAGGATTAGCACATTAATTATACTAGTCGTCCCTCCGATAGCCAGCTTTTACTGTACATATGCGCCACTTCATCAAGTGAAGGAGTACATTGTGAAATAGCCAGCAGTAATCATTGTGTAAATTAATGGTTATTATTTTTCTAGAACATGGTTTTAATTTGGAGTTTCAATCGTGGTAAAGCAGATCATCGTGGATGTTACGTGACAGTCATGATTTTATCATTCATAAAATATTTTAAAAATTATTACTAAATAATATACTAAAGTTATATAAAACTATCAATCATGAATAACTAGCATACATTGATAAAAAGAATGATACAAGAAAACAATATTTTTTTAATATATGTAACGATTGGGTCAATTGCGATCTTTGATGATAAACGTTATTTAATGTTAGAAAATAGATTATAACATATAGAAAACTAAGATTTCTTAATGAAACAGCATTAACGATTTCTTAAAACCATGTTCCCAAATTTTTTTTTTTAGATTAACATAGGTGTCCGGGCTAATTTGTGTATACCTCAACTAATCTCACGGGTCTTAAAGTTAACGACTATGTAAGTCTTCAGTGATTCTGATATTTGTAGAATTCAAATTAATAATCTCTAAAAATAAATCTAAAATCTAATTAATTGTGTTATAACCCTCTAAATTAAACTTGTAAGGATTCTTGGATTCTATACATGCGATATATAATAAGCGTGTTACATTTCTTTTCTAATAACTTCTTTATAAATATATTATGATCTATCTTTTTCTACACATCCCATCACCTTTTTTTTTTTTGAACGGACCCTTAATTACACTTTTTGTGATTCGTTTCTTTAGAAAATCTCGTACTTTTAAAAGCTGTGGGGGGCGATCATGGGGTGTTTGGCATTATGTGCTTTTTTGTTAAATTTTAATTTTTAAATATTTTTTAAATTATTTTGATGTAAAAAATAAAATTTAAAAATAATAAAAAATATTATTTTATTATATTTTAAAATAAAAAATATTTAAAAAAACAAGGCACTCCCAAATATCCCATATATATATATATATTAATTTCTTTGTAATAATTAATTAATTAAACAATCTAATTGATGAACTTTTACCTAACAGTACTATAAATGTTAATAAATAGGTTCATCAAAACAATCAAGGGATTAATCATCTAGGAGCAACCATTTTATCATGCTCTAGATTGACATATCAATTATTTCGAGTTTTTTTCCCTGGTACAATTAGAGCTGTCATTCTTTGTATTGATGATGCTTTCCTTAAGACAAAGCAGCATCTTCTCGTGTAAAAAAGTGACAAAGTTTCTGAAGTAATATACCAAACCCAACTAGACAAGCAATCCCAAGAACCATGGATGCCACTATATATTTTAAGAGAGATTTATAAGAACGCACTCATCAACACTACACGTATTTGGGCACACAACACCCTTCCTCCCATCCAACGATGGATTCCGGCAGAGCTATTTACAGGCAATCAGCCTCTCGTCTAACCGTAGTTGCACACTTGTTTGGCATCTTGGCTTTCATTCTCATGCTGGTTTGGTTATTGCATTATCGTGGGGGTATCGAGTATCATTCTGACAATCCTGATCGTGTTTTCAATGTAAATAAAATTTCCTCACTCTTTGTTTCGTTATTGTCATATAATTATAATTAAATTGTTGTTAGTGTTTTTTTTTTTTAATATAATGACGTTATTAATTTTGGTTTGTAGGCTCATCCATTTTTTATGTTCTGTGGATTCATATTTCTTGTTGGTGAAGGTATGTATATTTTAACTTTTCACAAAAATACTCCTAATCATCAAGAAGTAAGAATCTTCCAAGTATTTGCAACTTGATGTTGGAATAATGGCTATTTTATTTATTTCATTATTAGTGCATTTTTGGGACAGCATAATTTTAAATCCAAAACTCTCAAGCACCCATTAACAATTAATCTCAAAAAAATAAATAAATATTGTTGATATAAAAATTCAAGCCTTGTTGGGATTCTTACGTAACGTACGTACACATATATAGTAATTTTCTCCTGTCTCGTCCATTTAATGACTTTTTACAGCCTCCTAATTTCTTATATAAATATATGTTGGTGTTGTGAGCAGCTATGATGGCATACAAAACAGTATTATCGCGAGGGATCGTAAAGAAATCTATCCACATGATACTTCATCTGATCGCCTTATGTCTTGGTATTGTTGGCATATGTGCTGTTTTCAAGTATCATGATATGATCCATGCCGAGGATGTTTATAGCTTGCATTCATGGATTGGCTTAGTCACCTTCTGCTTATTTTGCTTGCAGGTGCGTGAACAACTCACTGCTTAACCATAAACTTTAACTAGTGATGAGAAAGAATTCTTTCATTGTCTTTCTTCGAACTGATTAAATTTTAGGCAAAACCATCCCATTTGCCCCCTGTGTATGTGGAAATTCGTCATTTTCACCCTCTGTGTTTCAAACTTTGTCAATTGACACCAAAACTGACAACATGTCGATGAAGTAGCCTCGGCAATCAATAACTCGCACACATTAATTAGTTTGATAAAAAAGGGACCATATTGCGATTTTAAGAAATATAGGGATTGAACATAACTTTTTCTTAAAAATCCCAGTAGCCTCGACGTTGGGATCATTACCGTCCAGACACCATTGAGGTAATTTCATGGCTAGGATATTGTGATGAGTCAATGAAGGGGTGGATTTCTCATAAACGTTCAATATTCAAGTATTTATACTTTTTAGCGCTGCAATTTAGCTCTTTTTTTAACTGCTTATTTAAAGACAGTAATTTTGATGTCAACCAACCAAGTTAGAAACATAAGAGATATGACCTTCTATCTGTCACAAACACAAGAAAGGTGATTTTGCCTAACTTTATGTGTGAGCTTGTTTACCAAATAAATCTATCTTATGCAAATTTGTGACTCTTGCTGCTATATAATTGAACTTGGGTCGCCATGCAGTGGGTTCTGGGCTTCTCTGCGTTCATGTTTCCAAAAGCTGCGCCAAGTACAAGGGCAAGTATGCTTCCATGGCACGTAAGTGGGGGAAGGGCACTGTTATACATGGCGATATGTGCAGCCCTAACTGGGTTGATGGAGAAATCTACATTCCTCAATCTAAAGAATCACAGGGAGGCTCGTTTGATTAACTTCACTGGACTCTTTGTCCTTCTCTTTGGCATATTCGTTGATCTCTCGGTTGCTCTTGCCCGTTATGTGTGACTTTTCTGTACTCTGCCTCTCTGGTCTTTCACCGTTTATTTTTTGATTTGTGATTGGTTTGTGATCTTTTTTTTCGGTGTGTGGGTATGAATATATTAAAATTTTATATCTTGATTCGTTGAAAGCAAGCAAGTGATGGGGTTGCTTATAATGTATTGATATTTTCTTATTAATAATTTCGGAATCTCGGGCCACGTGGCCATGTCTATTGGTAGCTGCATGTTCCTTTCATTCCAGACAAGTTATAATAAACTAAAAATCCCTTGTTGGGCTTTCTGTGCCTTTATCGTGGGCTCCTAACTTTCATCAAACTACGCTGACGATGAAACCTACCATTTAACTTTCCTTTTCTTCTTCAACTGGCCCACCAATCATTCGGGCCTTCTTCAAGACATTATTTTTAAGTTTACAGAATAATAAAATAGTATTTATAACGTCATAAGTGTAGATATATTTATTAATTTGTAAGGACTGAAAAATAATTTCTTAAATGATGTTATTTCTCTTCTCGATCTGAGGTCACAAAGAACTTTTATTTGAAATTATACTCAATTTTTTATATATAATTTCTTTTTAAGGTAAGAACATGATCTACACTAATACTAATAATTAACTAGCATAATTACGAGATGACTAATCACGTAACTGAGTGATAAGATAAATTATTATAATATAATAAATAAAAATATTTAATATTTTTTAATTTAAAAGCACTATAATTATAATTCCTTCAAATAAATTTATGATTATAGTATTTGAAGTATAATAAATATAACGTGCATTAACTAATTACATGTTTTTTTATCAGTTAAAATAGAGAATAAAAAATGTACATTGAAATTATATTTCCAAGTTAAACGATTTTATTAATTTCATACAGAGGCATTTTTTAAAGCAACTTCTTTTATTTATTTTATTTATTGTGAGGTTATTTTCAGACTAGGTTATATATATGTCAATATTCAAAATTAAATATCTTGTTGAATAATTTTAAAAATATTTCACACATTAATATGGTATACTTAAAATAATTTAATAATTTTTTTAAACCCTGACTCTAAATTTAAATTTAAAAAAAAGTAAATGAAATGAACACACACATCTCTTTAACCCTAGGCCCACCCGTCCGTTGAGGCCAACTTTTATCTCGAATTCGTCTTTCAAGTCTCGACAGCACGATGCCTTGTTTGATCACATAACCGTTAACCTAATAAATTCAAATTCCATTGACAAAGCGAAGAATTGAATAGAGCCAGGAAACTTTTGCAGGATTAGTCAACAACATTTGAACCTGGACCATCTTCCATCGGCTTTTCCACTTCTATCCTTTTATTTTTAAATTTCTCAATGTTATCCTTATTGTCCTCAAAACGTTCCAATGTTACCCCTAACCATTAAATAGCCTACCTTTTAATTTGGTTTTTAGAGTTTCTTTAGCTTTCTAATTTTTTTTTTAAGAAATGTTGTCAGCATTTACGGGGACCTGAGAGGAAAATGGGAGATACAAACAAGAAGATAAAAACACGAAGAAATTCAGTCAAGGGAAAACTGAATTTTTTTAGAAACTATAAAAACACCAAGATAAAAGCTTTCAGGTTTAAGCATGAGGTGGGTGATCAAGACATGGCTAGTTTACATTCCTGGCTTGGCCTGATCACTTTCTGCTTACCTGGTTTACAGGTAAATCTTTCTTTCTTGTTAGGACAAGAAAAACCGTTTGTTTTTTCGGACAATCCCAAATGTTACTGTGTTATAGGCTAGTTTAATTAACGGCATCATCGATTTTTTTAGTGTTCTGATCACTGGCTAACACAGAATCGGATGCCGGGGTTCTTCTCATTTGTGTTCCCAGGTGCAGAAATGTCAGCAAGAGGCACATACAGGCCATGGCACGTCTTTGGTGGCTTGGCCATATTTTTCCTCTCTACATGCACTGCCCAGACGGGTTTGCTGGAAAAAGTCTCGTCAATTTCACTGGATTCTTTTTTTTATTTTTAATTTTGAATGTTCAAGATAGTTTATACACATCTCAATCAATTTTTAAAATTATAAAATTAATAATCATATAAATTTTGAATAACTCTAAAATTTATAATTAATTTCACTAGATCTATTTGCGGTCAGTGTTGGGCTGAGTGGTGTGTCCTTACACGAGGATATTATTAATAACATCAAATAAAAGCACTAGATTTTTTCCATACCCATGATGGGGTTTTAACTTTTAACTACAAATAAAAGTGGGGCTATAACATATCTTCTTTTTTTTCTTTTTTTGAAAGCGAGGCATTCCACTTAATTCTTACACATTAAAACTAATTAATTTATTTAAAGGTTCTTGAATAATAATAATAATAATACAGAGAACAAACTTTCTCACTAACCTCACTGAACAACGAGTATTACTTTTATTTATTTTATTTTTATGAGACAATAATTATACATGACCATGTATGCACGATCACGATCCCCACCGCATTAACAAGAGCGGGTTGGGTGGACTTGCACCATTGATTCCCAACTTTGAAGCACTTCTTTTGATTAATATCCGGTGTCAATTGAACAATTAATTAAGGCTTAATGGTTATGGTACCGATGAAATCTTTAATGTCAAAAGTAAAAATCGACACCCCAGCGAATCAATGGTTCATGTATTTAAGGTGCAATCCGCAGTGCCCGGTTTTTATTAATGGTGCCGGCATCATAATCCCTTTCTGGGCATCCATATTTAAGGCTCCCAGCATCATACGATTGTGCTATTCGTGTCTTGTCACATAAAATACGTTTCATATATTATCTGCAGAATCGTATAATATATATATACATTTTAGAGTACAAATCTTCACAGCTGCATCAACCAGTGCTAACAATATCTTTGAAAACTATATTCCCAAAATATATATTTGACAATTATAGTTTAATAGTCGAAATATTGGTAAATCAAATGATATGGACAAAGACTTGAATTCATGAGTTATATTGGAGGGATACCATCGAGTTCAGGGTCAAAAGCAGAAACAACAGTCGCCCTCTGAGGCCTGATCCTGCCATGTATTTACCAGTTTTAGACGGCCACTAAGAATATCAAACAGTATCAAACAACCTGAAATATACTATAAGATAAAATCTCGCTGTTTCTGTTCCTTCTTTTTATATTAAAGCAATGAGCTTTCAAGCTCCCCAGTTTCACGGCTAGGAAGGAAAGTCGTGCATTCTGCATTTGGAGGACAAACATTCCAGGCCCAAAATGGCAAAGATATAAGACAATTGCACACTATTAAGCATCATCTGTCAGCAAAATTATAAATAAAAAGGAATAGATTACACCCATTGTTGCTTTGTGGCTTCCATTCTCTCCAATAAACCATCGATCTCTTCTTGCATTCTCTGCTTCATGTTATAGTAATCACAATGTGTATTTTCCAAAGCCTTCAGTTCTTCCATTTTCTTCCTTCGTCTTTCTCCCGTCTCTTGCAAACTCAGTTTTGCCAGCTTCTCTGCATATTCTTCTTCTAACTTATCAGACTTTGCCCGAATCATCTGCCTGTAACCTTCAGCCTCCCTCCGTGCCTCATCTGCCTTGCTCTGGAACATTCTTGCTTCTGCTTCTTTGATCCGCACAACGCTTTCTAAGCTATCAAATCCATCATTCTTCTGTAACTTCCCAAACTTAAACTCACTTCCAATTTTTAGGTCATCAAGGAGGGCAGCTTTGATGTTATTCCGGTGTAGATCATTTGGTAGTGAATCACGTCTTCCACTTGAAGAGCCCATGTTGTCAATGGTATATTTTGGAGGAAGAGAAGGTGCTGACAGCATGGGGACTGCATCTTTTCTAAGGCTAGCTTCTGTTGGCATCAATTCCTTCGCAGAAACACCAGAAGCAGGAAAATCTGACATATTATCTGCATCTAAAATCCCCAAGGAAGATACATTATACAATTTGAATTTCTGAAGAAATAATTAAATAAATAACCATGAAAATTAAAGAAGTTGAAGTTCACAATCTAGGGATAGCAAATGTTGATTAATGCTGTAAAAGAAGGGACTTTTCTTTCCTCTTTTTTTTTTTTTTAAAAAAATGATTTTACTTCGATTTTTCCCCTTCATATACAATAAGGAAATAAACATTGAACAAACATGCTAAAATCCCATTTATATTACAGTCCAGCGCAAGCAGTCAAGGATATGACATTTCCTGGTTATGAGAAACAACATCAGCACAAGCGAGGTGCAGGACATCACATGAACATTTGACTTGCTCCATCGAGGTTCAGAGCAATCAAAAAGGCAGTACACATGGCCACCAATCCCACATCAGAAGGCATATTATTAGGCAAGTTACTTGTAACCAAAATTCTCTACCACTACATACTTTTGAAAGGATAAGCACACATACTGCATGACCTAGACCTTCGTTGCTCAAAACTGCAAAGCTCAAGAAATGAGAGCTTGTGTTTGAACTGATCCGCTTTTAGATGGTAACTATTGCATGTAATCACCCAGATATAAGAAACCAGGCATCCTACATTAAAGAAATAACCTAGGCCATTTTGTAAATCAAGTTTTTACAAACTAAACGTTTCAGACAAATTACAGATTTAGATAATTCATTTTGTAAATCAAGTTTTTACAAACTAAACGTTTCAGACAAATTACAGATTTAGATAATTCATAAAGGAAAAAAAGCTGTTGGAAGAGCAGTTGATGTTGTCCCTAGAGTTGTTTGCTAATAGTAATATGTATGGAAGGACCAAGAAAACCTTCAACATATATTTGATGCAAAGATATTTTGAAGGATTATGTGGTCTATCAACTGTAGCCTGAATACTCTCACTAATAGGCAAACTAATGCAATCCTTAACATACTGATCGATTGTTTTTCTTCAGCTCTCTTTAGCCCGGTGTCTCTAAAGCATTGTAAATTTTCCCCAATATCAAATTCTTCTCCAGAAACCTTTCGTCATGACCTGTGGTGCAGGTGGCAGGCATGTCTGCACTATTGGTTTCGAAAAAGATCTACCATCTTTGTTTACCATCTTTGTTTCTATCTGCATTATCTAAAATTGTCTTCTACAAAAATCTAAAATAATCAAGTAAACAGACTGATGAATTGGACACCGTTCTGTAAAAAAGATTACAAACAAGCTCAACCACTTCAAATTGATTTTCTAATGCAAGATAACCAAACTCAAGTCCCAAGAGTCCATCATATACACCTCAGGTCCATTATACAGCCACAACTGATCAGAAATAAAACTATCAAATTTACAGCACCATCAAAGGGCTTAAAGAACATGTTACACCAATAATGACTGTGTTCACAAGCCTAAACATGAATCTATTGAGCTCTTCAAAAATGAAATCAAACATGTTTGAATTCATCTTGTTAAATAAACCCTCTCCAATTATGCTCGCGCATAAGCAATAATAAAATTAAATGAACCTAAAAGAGATTTTATCAAACCTCCAAACAACTTCGTTCAGTTGCAGCCAAAAAAAAAGGCAGCACAATTTTCAGATTGGCACTCAAGCTTGGCTTGCAATAATGAATAGACCAAGTTTCATGTGTGACATAGTTATCTGTGTGCTTAGGCTTCTCCTCTTTACATAACAATTGGATCTCAAACCAAAACAAAGCCTTCTTAAAATTTATTGGAGCTGAGCTCGGATATAATGTCTCATGCCAGACTTGGGCTTGATCTGAGCTTGAACATAAAAATATACAAATAGAAAAACCTTTTTGTACCCCTAGCTTTTAACTCCTTATTCAGAGTCAATATGTTTTAATTGCACTTTTAGAGTCTTTTATGATCTTAACTTCTATGCCCTTGGCCTCAGGTTTTTGGGCATGTCCCGTCTTTAAGAGTCAGAGCTTAGAAGAAAACCATCAAAAGGCTCAGAGCTTAGAAGAAAACCATCAAAAGCCATGCCAAACACTCAACATAGTTACTATAAAAGAATTGTTTAGGGTGAAGAAACCAGCAGAATTATTCACACAGATAAATATAAAATGACCTATGCACAACTTATCACATCACCTTCAATAAACTTTAGCTCAACCCTTGTAGGCATTTATTTGAGCTCCAACAGATTAATTTATTTATGTAAGGAAATTTATTTGGAGAAAAAGGATAAAGGTTACAGCTTAAAAGAAGACATCAGTGACCAGAAAAGAACATGCAAACTTTAATCAACAAAGCTCTGTCCATACAGAGAAATCTTTTTTTTTCTTCTAGAAATTCTATCAGGCTTCAAACGACAGCCTTGTGACAGAAGAATTCAGATTTTCACCAACAAATTCACTTGGATAGTTCAACCATCTAACGATTTAACTAATGAGAAGAAATAGCGCATATATTGCATAGAAAAAGCAGGAGTTCAAAGTTCGAAAACTTACAGGTAAAGAACTGAATAATGGCGATACAGGCATCTTTAGAAGATATCATTTTTCTTTCAAGCTTGGAAAGCAAGTCCTCAGCTTTGGTATTTAACTCCTTGCCTTTGAAATCCTGACTTCCCTTGAAAATCTTCGCAACACAATCAAGCTCCTTTATCAGTGTTTCTAGTCCCCAATCCTTTGCACAGCACACAAACACATCCTTGACAAAACCGAACATCTCCGAAGCATGATTGCATCCAATGCAGTGAAATTGCATCTCACTCGTCCCTGATGGACCCTTCAAGCTAGGACCAGGTCTAATGAGATTCTTTTGTATGCCACATGCAGCATGACACCAATGAGAGCAAACGTCACAGCCAACCCAACTGCAAGTATTGCTAGCACAGTCAAAATTCATACAGACAGGGCACATACATGAGCTGCAAAATCCCTTATTCCCTGAGCAAAACTTACAGTCACAATCATCCACAGGCAATATGCTCTTGCAATTCACATTCCTACACCTCAAAAACAAGAAAATTTCCACCAACTCGTTTGTAGGAAGCCGAACTTTCCCAGAAACAAAACTTCCATGCCCCATTTTGACCGCAACTAAAATTTCCAACTGGTCCTTTTGGCTCTTTAAGAGAGTCTCCTTGGTAAGATCAGACCTTCTTTCAAGCCAGTTTTGAAGGCCAACTAACTCGTCTCTCTTTTCAGGCATGGCGATAAGATTCTTCAAGTACTCCTTGGTGGATTCCAATGTTTCTTCGGCTACCTCTTGAATGATCTGAGCCATAACAGGAATAGTCTCAGAAACAATCTGACGAAGAATTCTCCCCGGTCTAGAAAGCTTTTTTGCTCTACCTTCTGCATCTCCACTCTCCAAACCTCTCAAATTCTCCGAATCCCTTCTCCTAGAATCACCTGAATAAGCATCTAAGCGAGGCCTGGCCGGCAATTCAGATGGAAAAAATGAAAGATTATCAGAACTGGTAGTCTTATAGAGACTATTATTGCACGAATCCTTATTCGTTGCACGATTACCTTGCATCACAGAACCACCACCACCATGATTGTTATTGTTCAGAGCAACAATCCCGTCTGCAATAGGCCTAAACCGGCTATGAACCGATCCATTAGTCCCTTCCCCTCCACACCAAATTTGATCATCTCTCCCTACAGAGTACTCGTAATTCTCAGTTGAATTGCGAGTCATAGAACAACTAGGATTATGTGAAAACGGATGTGAATACGAATATGAAAGTGAAGCGGCAGTGAAATCATTAGAACATGTTGTTTGTGTGTTGTTGTTTGATAGTGTTGCTGCTGCTGCTGCCGCCGCACCCAAAAACTCATGTCGATTTCGCTCAATCAAAGGATCAACATTTTGCAATGCATTGGGTGCAGTTAGAGAGAGAGACACATCAGGCAAAGCTAGAGAAAGATTTAAAGTACTCTCTAGCTTTGGTTTCTTGTCTCTTGAGGAATTCTCTTCAACTTCTTCATCTTCTTCACGGGGAACTTGTCGCTTGGAGGAAGAATTAGATTTGGTTTCACTCAGATTCAAGAAATCCCTCTCAACCCATTTCTCATCTTGGTTTGAATTATCTGAAAAGATAACTTCTTTTCCCTTGAGTGAAAAACCCAGTTTCGGATTATTGTGGTTGTTTTCACAGAGGTAGCTGAGAGTAAGTTCTTGGGGTTTTAAGCCAAACCCATCAAAACCCATCTTTGATTCTCTGAGAAAATCAATTCCCTTTTGAGAGAAACCACTCATCTTCTCTCCTGGGTTCCCTTGGTTTAGAGACCTCTCAGACTCAGCCTCGCCATTAGAGACACGATCTTTCTCTCCAAACATGGCCTTCGTTTTGTTTTCAAAGGTCAGACTTTTAACGGGAGGAGAGAGAATAGGAGGAGAAGGAGGAGTAGGAGAGAGACGGGGAGAGAGAGTTGAGACCTTTGCTTTGATGGTGGACTGGAAGGGCATAATGGAAAAAATGAGGGAATCTAGGGGGTGAGAAGGTTATTGCCTCAGTTCAAGTTGGGTGGGTTTTATTTTTTTAGTACAATTAACTGAAAAGTCTTACATTGCAGCATCACACAACCAAGCTTTCTGATTTGTCCTTGTTTTGTTTGTGTTTTTTCTTTAACGGCTGAAACTTTCAAAGCATTTTACACAAAACGGCTATACAGTATTCACTATTGACTACTCGAATTGCTGATAAATACTCAAATCGTGTTTCCTATTCACTGCTGCAGTGCTGCTTCTTAGCCCAGAAACACACAAAATGTAGCTCTCTCTCTCCATAGAGGGACTAGAGAGAGAGAGAGCTTCCCCAGAAAAGAAAGTTGTTCACCTCCCCTGTTTCATGGCTGTAATGAGTTAGTTTAGCCTAATTAACGGTAACATCCCATGTAAGGTACATAGAATATTTTATTCTAGGCCGACGGTCTGTATCATTGCCGTGAATGTTGAATTTTCTTAATACAGAACATCAATTTTTTTAAGGAAGGAATCTCTCTCTGTTCCAACCTTTGATTTTATGTACTAATTATTATTGTTTCTTTATCTTTATATGTATATCTGGGGAGAAAGAAAGGTCAAAAAAAGGGGTGCTTCCTCTAAAAGAAGTATTTTTAAAAAAATTTATTACTGAGCAGAACGTATGTCTTTGGGAAAAAAAATAGCTTGTTATAAAAAAAATTATGAGTATAATTTTTTCAAACACGAACATGTTTAGTGAAGGTGTGTCACTACATCTAAAAGATGATTGAGTCTAATATTATTAATTTTATAGATTTTTATATAAAATTATAAAAGAATTATTTTTTAATAAATAGACTTAATTAAATAAGTTTATACTCTATCAAGACCCGTTAGTTGCAATAAAGTTTTTTATAATCATCTATATCACTATCTTTTAGCTAAATAAAATAAATGAAATATAATTTATGATACAACTCAAAATATCATAAAAGTAAAATTACATTGCAGTTTATCCTATTTACAAAAGAACAAGATTCATAGGCTGTAAATACACCATAAGATATTCAGAACAAAGATTTACAATCTTCATTCTCTATTTCGTATATATTTTCAAAGAATCTCTTTTTAAAATATCATTGTATTCTCTCTCTATAATATTATTGTATTTTCTCTCTCTAAACAAATACTAAGAATTCTCAATTTCTTCAAATAAAATCTTTTATAGGTATTAATCATAAACCATATTGGCCTATTAAATATCAAATATAGCTATTAATCATCTTGATGAAGAAAAATAGATAAAATTACGAAGACATCAACTAATTATCCAACTCAAAGAGACCATTGATTTATTATTGGCAAAGAAACTCAGTGATTTATTGAAATTTCATTATAAGACAGGTTAGTAGGACTCGTTGTGCATGGATTCATGAGTAAAAAAGAACAGCTCGTCCAGCTTAAAAATTTGAGTTATTCTTGTCAGTGGCTTCTTGAAATGTTACATATCTACTTCCAATGCTTATGAAAACATTGGTTCAGTTCTACCCTTTATGGCTAGACAACTATTAAAAGACTCACCTTTTCTTATTTTTCTCCAATTCTTTCCAATTCCCATGAATATTAACATATATCTCAAAAAAAAAAAAAAAGTAGGTCTAATAACAGATAGGGGTAAAGATAGAATTCTTTGGAAACTAAATTGGAAAGATTTATAAAGGAGTAGAAACGAAATATTGATGAATCACAGGGACAGAAATAAAATTTAGCTGTAATTGACAGGGGCGGAACCGGAAAAGGTGGGGGTTTACGCGTCATCTAGCTGTTCGAGACCCTTGTCCCCTAAAGCCTCCTTGTCGTTGCTCTCTCTCTCTCATTTAATTTCACCGGTCATCTAAAACTGTTGTTTTATATTAATAAGTTGCTGCTGGTCAATCTTCTAAGCAGCACTTGATTATTTTTATCTTTTAAAAATATATTTTTAAATATTTTTAGATTGTTCTAATATATTAATATCAAAAATAATTTTAAAAAAATAAAAAAATATATTTTTTAATATATTTTTAATAAATTTTTTTTAAAAAAACAATTATCACTAAAATATCAAACAAGCTAGATATCGTTTTTTTTGCTTGGAACTTTGGTGTGCCTTTTTGACCACAAATCATTTATTTGTTACCTTAGAAAGGTGCAGTCTTTCCCCTTTTTATTTGGGATGCAATTTTTAACACTTTCGAGACAACGAAACAACACCGCTCGCTGTACCAAAAAAAAAAATTATAACCATCTAGGTGGTGGTCCAGTGATAAAAATTTGGGACCAAGAGGTTTGTTCTCTCTGTGGTTTCAGGTTCGAGCCATGTGGTTGCTCATATGATGGCCACTGGAGACTTACATGGTCGTTAACTTTAGGGTCCGTGGGATTAGTCGAGGTGCGCGCAAGCTGGCCCGGACACCTACGTTAAATATATATATAAAAAAAAAACATTGAAGTTAGGGCAGCAATTCTACTTCAAACGTAAATAATGTATATTGCTATAATATAATAACGGTGATGGCAAGTGTATTCCTCATTACATTAAGAGTTGTAATAATGACTACATCAAAAATTAACCTGGCGAAGATTACAGGGAAATCTTGAAGCACATTATAAGTTATAATATAATTAGTATGATGGACTTAAGATAGAGTTCGATCCACAGATTTCTATGGTCAAGATCTTACTAGCAGATTAGGAGATCATGGGGATTGTTTGGAGTTAAGATTGAGTTTGGGCTAGTGCTGAGCCAGGGGACTCGAAAACGAGAGTTAAGCTGGGCAAGCCGAGGTTAGGACCTTAGGGCCACATGCCAGGCCAGCTACTTGAACGTGGATTCGAGGAATCCAAAGTAATGGTTAGAGAGGTCACCATGACGTTGGTGTTTCGAGATTATTAACGCTTAATTTCAACGCTTAAGTTTTATCCAACCAGATAAAAGAGTGAAAAAAA
>Ga0307517_10007617_pt1 | contig 15744 bp, 9 predicted proteins | sample 23_EM_MG_FD_194515 | JGI IMG/M metagenome (GOLD analysis project Ga0307517, IMG submission 194515) | Populus trichocarpa ectomycorrhiza microbial communities from riparian zone in the Pacific Northwest, United States - 23_EM | ecosystem: Host-associated > Plants > Roots > Unclassified | place...
TAAAATATGTCATTTTATGCATGCTCCTATAGAAGGTTATTGGGTTGTGGTTAAACGTGTTTTGAGGTATCTGAAAGGTATGATTTTTTATGGTTTGCACGTTACTCGTTGTTCCTTTTTATCTCTCCATGGTTTTACTAATGTTGATCGGGCTGGTAATGTTGATGATCATAATTTCACTGGTGCTTACCTTGTGTATTTTGACAATACTCTTATTTCTTTAAAGTCTAGCAAGCAACGTACTATTGTTTGTTCTTCTACTAAAGATGAATACAAGGCTTTAGCTAATGGTGTAAACCCCCAGCCCAAATTTCTCGGCATTATTAAAATTTTAAATTTTAGCCCAAGATTAAAATAAGTTAATTAGAAAATAAATATGGAGACATTAAGTAGATTGAGATGAGTTCTTAAAGATTTTAAACTTCATGTATGTTATTTTAAAAATAGGTCAGAATAAGATGTAAACCCTAGATAAGATCTGTAAGAATAGTGAAGTAAATATTATGTTAAGTAAATTGAATATTTGCATAGGGAGGATGGTAATGGATTTTAAGAATTTGAAATAAAATGGTTATGTGATAATTTTAAAAGTAAGAATATAAAAAATGGATGAAAAATAAAAAATACAGAAACACGAATAAAAATTAAATGGAAGTGATCTATAAGGAACAAAAGGTACTAGGATATAATTCAACGAAATTCAAAATAGCCCAGCTTAAATTTGGTATAAACAGACTATGAAATCTGGGAAATATTACTCGAGAAACATAAAAGAGTGTAAATGAGAGACATATTGGGAATTAACAAAATTCATGTGTGTGTGTAGGGGGGGGTTGTAAAGAGAAAAGGGAGGAAAAAAAAGTTCTTAATTTCTATTACGCTTGATCATTTTAAAACCTAATGAAAACTAAATATTAGAGAAAAAAAATGTGAGATTGAGTTATTATAAACACTTAATCATTGAAAATTAGAAAGATTAATGATGAGAAAGTAACGAGTCAGAGAGAGGAAATTAGGGAGGTGAAGGAAAAAGAAGAAAACTTGGAGAAATCTTGACTGGTTAGCTTTTAAAGTGCATATTAGGCAAAGTGTTTTAAGCTTATTTGAACAAGTTATTAAAAGGTTTAATTGATTTTTTTATTGAATTTTAAATTCTTGAATTTAGGGTTGTTATATGAAATTATACTTATCTTGTATAGTTTTATCTTGTGTATAGTATCATTTACCTTATATCCTGTATGTAATTCTATTTATATATAAAAAGAGAGGATGACGCACTGTATATTAAGCCTCATATTATAAATCAAACTCTACCAATGATCTTCTTCTTTGCTTTTGAATAAAAAAATTCTTGATTTTTCGTGAAGTTGCCCCTAAATAATAAAAATTAATAGAAAAGCCCATAATATCCTCTAAATTCCTCTCTTTTCCTTTACAACTCCTAATAAATAAATAAAACATAATCCATTCTCAATGAAAACCCTAATGGAAATGGTATTTTCAATTAATCATATTGTTTAGGATGAAAATCAGAGATTGTTTTGTTTAAGGAGGTAATTTGTTTTTTTGGATAAAATCGAGGGTGTTTGTTTTTTTACATTTTGACACGGAGAAAACTTCTTTTTTAAAAAAAAATGCACAGTAACCAAACTCTTTGATGAGCTCTATAAATTCCCCAACAAATGCTGCTTTCGTTGCGCTTCAATTCTTTAAACAAACATCCTGAAAAACTCTTTACTCTCCCTCTCTCCATATTTCTCTGTAAAAGTGCCATAAGCATCTTGACTCTTTACCCAAGGCCTAAAGTTCTCTAAATGGCAAGCAGCACCGCGTTTCATCTTCTTGTTCTTTTTCTTCTATCAACCATTCAGTCACCTACAAATGCAAATTTGGAAGGTACACATGGGTTTTTCTTTTCTTTCTCGTTTTCATTTTTCATCGATAGTACCGAGTATATATAGTCGAACTAGCTAAATGAAATTTTTTTGGTAGCTTTCTTGATTTTTTTTCTTTAATCCATGAACTAGGGGATGCTTTGTACGCTTTGAGGAGAGCAGTGAAGGATCCTGGACATGTTCTCCAGAGCTGGGATCCAACCCTGACAGATCCATGTACTTGGTTCCACGTTACTTGTGACGGTGATAATCGGGTTACCCGACTGTAAGCATCTTACTATATACTAATCTTCCAGCATCATGTTTCTTCTTGTTCTTGTTGTTTTATTTTTGTTACATTTTATTTGACCCTTTGTGCATGTATGCTTAAGTTCGTAGTTTGTGTTTGTCTGGCTGTTATGTCATGAAAAATTATCGCCAACTTTTTTGCTTGTCAAAACCATTATTTAGCCTATAAATAGCCTAGTATCCAATTACTTTAGTTAATCCACCAGGAAATCTAATTAGGCACTAGAGACAAGCCCGACTTCTGACCATATTCAATTAATTTCCACGCATGCATCTCGTATATTTGTACATGATAATCTCAAGGACGGACGACCTTTTCAAACATGATGTTTAAAGATTATTATAGTACTATATCCTTGATTTTTGTTCTTTTTCACAACTCAAAATCTTTGAAACAGATTGTGTGACTCTGATGTAATAATAAATGAGAAGGCAGAGAGAAAAAGCATGACAATATTTGTAATTATGTATATACATGCACATGTAAATTCAAGAGTAGAATAAATTTTGCTCCTTTGATGTTTGAATCATACACTGTATTTCATCTCTTTGTATGCAAATATATTGACCTTAATTTACCCATGACTGTTAAGGAATTTTTTTTATTTGTGTTTTTTTAATTAATTCCTATGGAAATAATAATTAACACGACAGGAATAATCATTTGTTTAATTGTCACCGAATTAATTAACTCAAACAAAATTATAGGAGCAATAAATTAATGGCGAGTAAATTAATTGTTGTTGCAGAGACCTTGGAAATGCAAAGCTTTCGGGCAGTCTAGTTCCTGAGTTGGGGAAGCTCGTGGGTCTTCAGTATCTGTAAGCATTTCACATTATCTATAGAATTTAAAGCTGCCTTGGCAACGCCAGCACCTTCTTTCATTTTCTTAATTACACAGATTAAGTATGCAAACTGTTTGACGTTTCATTGATTTGAATGGAAAAGAAACCCATGCTTTGATACCTTAATCATTGCTAAAAGCGTTAGCTTTTTTTATTCTTTGTAAGAACACAAGAAATTGGGTTGATAGTCTTCTTGATTAAGAGATGAGTTTGTTCGTAATTTATTATGGACTAGATCATTACAACAATATTCACGATATAGTATCTATCTTGCCTACCATCTGGTTGCCTTGTGATCATATGGACACTGGTGGGATACTGGTATTAAATTTGAAGTGATTTATGTTCCCTGTGTAGGGAACTGTACATGAATGAGCTGGTGGGTCCTATACCAAGGGAACTTGGAAACCTGAAGAGTCTTGTGAGCTTGGATCTGTACCACAATAACCTCACTGGGACCATTCCTGCTTCACTTTCTAAGCTATCCAATCTTAAATTCCTGTAAGCGTTCTCTCATCTGTATTAATTTTTAATTAGCTGCCAAATTCATTTACCGATATGCTTGATCAGAATCAAGAGGATGGTCGTCATTAATGTTGTCAGTTCCTTTCCACTTTCATTACTACCTTGCTAACGTAGAGTCACGTAATTTCCATGCAGGAGACTGAACGGTAACAGACTGACTGGAAGGATACCAAGAGAACTTACCAAATTGGACAGCCTAAAGATCCTGTGAGCCTTCTTTGTGATCCCCAAAACACCTTTCTTCTTCTACACAATCTTTTGCCCCTGTAACAATCTAATCTGTTAATTTTGTATGCAGTGACGTATCAAACAATGATTTATGTGGCACCATACCTACCTCAGGTTCTTTCTCCAAGTTGACAGAGGAAAGGTAACCAGACTAATTCCTTGGTATCAAAAAAGCTTTCATTTCATTTCTTTGTTTGAACGTCTTATAATTGTTTTTTTTGTTCTTGGTGGGCTCTTTGTTGCTGGTTGTTTGAAGCAGTTTTGTGAATAACTCAAGACTGGAAGGACCAGAACTGGTGGGATTTGTGAGATACAATGCTGCTGGAAGTTGTAAATGACAGACCACTAAGAGGCAGCTAGTTACCTAATTCCATATATTAACTCACTATATGGCAAGGGTTGTATGCTTGTTTACTCCTATTGTTATTTATTAGATGTTTCTTATTTAAGTCATATACCAAGAAATCATGTTTATGTTAATTAAGAGAAGAATCTCCAGTCACCATATCTTGCAGTCACTTTCAGCCTTCAGTTAATGGTAATATATTATAGAGAATACATATAGTCAACTCCTTGATGATCGATGTCGACGAGATGGCGTACAGATAAGGAGGGGGAAACCATGCCTTCATGTTAATTGAGGTTTTTTTTATAAAAAAAAAATCTTTGGCAAGTCAAGGAACATTGTGGAACATGATTGCTTTGGGACAACGACACACCACCCAAGAAAACATAACACAAAATGTAAGATGTAAGATGATCTGTCCAGTTAGCGATCCACTAGACAACTCAACTCTATGCGAACTGATCCTTACTTTAGGACAGGGATATGACTCCAGCAATATTGTTTCAAACAGGTTTTGCCAAAGTCCTTGGTCAACACGGATCTCAGGAATGATCTATGGCAGGCAGTACTTGTCCTTTGTGGGTGCTAACGTTGAATAGCTTCAATCCGTTTCTTTTCAAAGATGATGCCTCTTAAAAGTAGCTTTTAAGTACCATTCTTACATGGCATTTATCGAGAAAAGAAAAAAACGTACGCCGTATGCTCTGTTCACAGCTTCGGATATGTCCATCATGCTGGGGGTGAAATGCGAAATTCCTTCAAAAGGGACAGTACTAACAACGAAGTCGAACCCAGACTTCAAAATGGTGGAATCTTTCATGAAGAAACCATTTATATATTCAACACATTGAACTGTGCATAGCATCACAAGGATCGAATTCATTGCCCCACGAAAGACCAAAGATTTCAAAATCAACTTATACAGAAATGAAGTTATTTCCCAAATCGACTACTTGCCATCAAGATCTACATATATAAACGACACCTTTAAATCCATTTGAACCATCTCCATCTCATACATTACAAAAAAAAGCTAAACGAGCTCAGCTTTCTCCTGTGCACTGTGAGGAGAAATACTTGGATTCAAGTCATATTTTGGTCATTTTGTCCTTCACAATTTAAATCTTATAACATGCACTCAAGAGTAATGGATAATATAATATTTTTCATAGAACACATCTGGTATTACAAGATTAGATGGGGGTAGATAGTTTTTTTAAACTTTTATTAATATAGTGTAATATCAATAATACTCTCGGATGTTTACTTCCCTTGGCTGCACGATCAGGGGTGTTTTTGGTTTTTCATTATTCTATGAACAGTATAATTACTTAAGTGTCCTTTAACTCGAATAATCTTTAGCTAAGATTGAAAAGTTTTTTTGTCTTTTTATTATGTTTTTTTAGTTAATATTGTATGAGATCAGGAGTAATTTGATATTTGCACAGGACAGCTCTTGAGCTTCATTTTTTTAACGGTGCCTCCGAGTTAGAGGTTGAGATGATGCAAAGGCGGAAGCGGGTTGAGATGACGATGCACAGGAAGTGGCGCTAGGTCTCTGGATTTTGGATTAGTGATGGTTTAGGCACTAGATATGGTTATTTTTGGAATTGAAGTTGGTTACTGGATAATGACATCAGACGTCGTTTTTAAATTCTTAACAGACACTAGCATGAACGGGGTTGTTGATATATCATATGAAATATCAGGGAGGCTGGTGTCAAATACTACAAGGTTTGGATAGTGCTTGTAATTCCTTTATACTCCAGGGGGGTTAGTGTAATTTACCCTTTTTTCTCTCTTTTTACTTTCATGCAAATTTACAGATGATAGGGCTACGAGTCACCCCCATCAACTTCAAACCAATAAGAAAATAAATGGAATTTGCCTATTAAATCCAAGGAGAGCAAAATTTTGTCACCGATGAAACCCTGAGCCAATCACTTAATTGGTTCATTCCAAGTGCTCATCGGTAAGGAATAAGGACTGGATTAACAAAGATAAACATGCAAACATATATAAAAACAATAGACAAGGATTATATTTACAGATCTACACCTGTACCAAATGACGCGAGAATCTTCTGAGCTCAGCTTTTGGTTGCTGAATCTGAAGTAAAGCTATCGCTACAAAATTATAGAATCAATCGGCACCTGCAGACACCAAATGTACTGATATTTAGAAATAACACCACATCTTCATAAAACAAAACAAAGCTGGGATGCACGAGGATGTATACATTAAAAACCAACTTCATTTCACACTTGGTGCATATACCTGTCTGGCTAAATAACTCAAATTATGTATCCTCCATGAATTATTTAAAAGAAAAATGACAGCTGATGAAAAAATATATGAAGCAGTTTCTTAAAAGCATACAACTTGTTATCATTTGGACTTCCACTAGTATAAGAACGGTTTTATGTGATCCACAAAAGTACCTAAATCAGTTTGATGGTGATGTGCGAGTATAAAACACCCTAAACTAGACAGCCATACAAACGCATTGGATTATGAATTACCTCTGATTTGAACCGTCTGATTGACAGTATGGGAACCGGTGGATGATGGGTAGTTGTTACATAAAGATATCGGGGTTAGAGGAGGTGAGGCAACATCCTCAGCAATCCCTGAACTCTGAGCGACCATTATTCTACGACTTCTAGAGGGTATTGAAAAACTGCGAGTGACAACTTGAGAAGGTGTGGGCAGTTGAGATGCTACATTTGACGCTGGTGTTTTTCTTGTTCCAGGATGCATGCTACCTTTGGGCAATAATGGGGTTGAATGACCAACCAAACCTTCAGCCCTTGGAGACTTGGAGGTTGAACTGAGTGGGGGTCTAGGAAGCTCATGTAACTCACTGATTTTGGGCGGGGACACAAAAGTAGGGGAAGCACTAGGAGATACTTTTGGTGATATTATTGGAGACACTTTTGGAGGTGATAATAATTGAGTCGCTGGATTTCGCAGAAGGGGTCCAGAGAATAATTGGGGATGTTCTGCTGAGACCGGCTTGGTAGACAATGGCTTGCTTGTAATAGGACCAGAAAAGGCATATCTTCTGGTTTTCTTAGAATCAAAAGCAGCCAATGGTTCAAGCCGTGAAAACAGGTGTCCATCAGCTAGAGGAGGAGGTAATCGGGTGGATGCGGTGTTGTTGTTGCTCTCCTTGAGTACTGACTGTGAATTTTTAGTAGTGGGTTTGTTAGACATTTCAACTCCTAATAACTTCTCAATTTTTTTTTGGTCGAGAGGGGATGAATGCCACAAATTGGGTGTGCGGCTGCTCAAACTTATCTTTAGTGTTCCAGAAACCGGGCTACCAGATCCTGTAGGATTTGAACTCTTAGGGTCCGCTGGGGTAGGCAAAACATAAGTGTTGAGCTTTCGTGTGGATGATGGCGTCAGTTTTTTTGTTTTTCCAGCTGGATCAGATGTAGTTTCAGCAAAAAGTGGAGCTGATTGGGTGCCTGTCTGAAGTTCTCCTTTAAATGAAGACGTTGTCCTGTAACTTCTATCTAGATTTTCCTGCAAGCAATCCAAATCAAAGTATCAAACTCATCATCAGTAAAAGATCTGAAGTTCTGGTATTGCATTTAAGAAAATAAATTACAGCAAACATACATGTTAGAGCTGGAATAGTGCAAGATATATAGGGTGCTCTATGGGAAGCAAGGGTGAAAGATTTTATGTATCCATCAACTCATCCAACCCAACTCATATGGGAGATCTTTAAATGTATGTTCAAGCGGATATCTATAAAAGAAATAAAAAAAAATTATCTGATAGCAGAAATATGGACATGTATTGCATTACATTACGTTCCTATTCAGATTCTCCATGCTAAGGTTTCATACCGATTTGAAAGGTGACTAGTTCAAGTACACAAATTATTGAAAAAGTTCAACCATGCAAGGATGGTGAAATACTGGATAGTAGTTCTTAGAATGCCTGGCCAAACAGATCAGGTCACTTATTAACAGGCCTACAATTGCATAACACAGATATGAAAACAGCATGATCACTCAGAATGCACAAGTCCATAATAAGAAGGTTTACCTTTGCCATCTCCAATGTCGCAACTTGGGGAAATGTAACACCCGCCGAATCCAACTGCACAAATTGTTATACAGAAAGTTGAAGTTAAAATGAAATGAAAATTCCACTGAAGTATGCATTGGTAGAAAAATTTGGAAATCATGATAAATGACTATAAACATCATCTTGAATTGTTTAACCTGTGGAATAAGTTTCAACACAAACAAATAAGGCAGAAAGGTCAATCCATAGAATTCTGAATTCATGCACTAGTAACCACAAGTTTGCAAATTTTGCAAATTTCATTCTTTCAAGGCAATGATATTCATAGTATCCTAAAGCAAAATGCATAACGGTTGCTTTTCTGAAAAAAGAAATGATAAGTTGATTAGCCCCACTGATGAAAAGTGCATTGAACTCTTACCTCCATCGACTTTTTTGGTGTGGAAACTTCTTGTTCCTGGTCATTTTGTCCATAGTCAAAGCTCAATTCTCCATCATCATTGGCATCATCATAATCTTCATCATCATCATCAACATCATCTCTCCCATCATCATCAAGTCCACTAAAGTGGTAATCTATATGCTGCCGTTCTGTGACCAATTTGACATGCGGCTCAACAGCTTCAAGAGATTTAAGAGCCTTCTTAAAAAAGTATAACTGCTTTCAAGCAAGAAAGCATAGTTAACAACTAAACCAACAATATGAAGAAAAAACATTGTTTGAAGAATAAACCTGAGCAGCGTGGTGCCGAGCTGCCTGTGTTAGAAGACTGCGAGATTGTCCTTGCTTCAGAGATTTAATACGAAAAACAAATAAAGTTGCCTCCTCATCATATTCATCATGAGCTGCTTGTACTTGCTGCATAGATACACTCTCTCCCTTTCCACTTCTTCCCCGCCCTTTTTCTTTCTGTCTCACCATGTACTCATATACATCTCTGTAGACCAAGTAGCAATGGGAGATGAAACTTATCTTAAATTTCTGGGCTTTCAATTTTCTCTTCTTTTCTTTTTTAAGTGTGTGGGTGCAAGTGTATAAAGGTGCTTCAAATAGTACCACAAACCTTTTCTCATCACACAGTCGCTTCATCTCCTGTATGAATGAAAAAAGTCTTAAGTAACTTCAGTAAAATGCTTGAATCACCATATACAGGATAATAGTAAAAAGATTAAATTACAATGATACCCTTAAGGTATTATGAAATTACAAGAACCATCCAAAAGTATGAAACTTTGACAAAAACCTTCTATTACACCCAAAATACCTGTAATTACTACTTATAAAAGAAATACTTGAATAGAATTAAGAAAATATATATTAGAGAGAATATTAAAAAAGAAACTTAAAACAAAATTAACTGAAATTAAATAGTGATATTAATATTATTCATGTACTAAAAGATAATCATGTCCAATTATTTTATATTCTCTCTCTAATTTTTCTTAATTTTTTTATTTAAACATTTTTTAAATTTTTAATAAAGGGCATTTTTGGTACCAAAGAAAGTTTTTGTAATTTTTTATTAAACATTGAGGGTTTTTTTTTGTCAAATCTTAAACTTTTGAGCGGTGTCTGCAATTTCACAATACCTCAAGGGGTTATTGTAATTTATCCTAGTAAAAATAATAAAATAAAATGTGCAAGCATGAGCACTGATTTCAGTCATTAAGAATTTAAGCATTTTCCAAGGATAGTTTAAGATGAAAGTTATAGATAAGTCTAAGATATCGAAAGCTTGAAAGAGGTACCACTAACCTCAACTGTTTGAAGCTCATTCAGAAGAGACTCTGACGGGCTTATGATCGTCTTGTGGATGTGGGATCGCTGAAAATATTAAACAAAAAATCAGTACCACAACAAAGCCAGGATTCGTTGCAATTTTTATTCATAACAACTCACATAGCAGTCAACAAGTTTCTCAAGTTCAAATTGCACTTTTCCCAGCATCAGCAAGACTCTACCTGCAAAGGAACAGATCCAACTTCAGCTTCTGTCTCCTTTTTGGAGTGCAACTACATGTGAAAGACCACACGTTCCTAAGGAATAAATTCAGTGAATTAAAGAGCTGATTATTATCATTGCACTAAAGTTTGTTCGAATTTATTCGTGTCATTTGGAACTTGAAACAGCATCCTCAGTTAAAGCTGATGAAAAAACAGGTTAAATGGTTGATTCTGTGTCAAATGCACATGTAAATTCTCTAGCAACTTAAGTAGATAAAGCAGAATCAATTTTGAACATAACTTCAATTAAAGAAAGGAAGATAATAATAAAAACACGGTTTCCAAAGTACAGATTTACGAAAAGATATAATTACTGAAACAAACATAGTATAGTACTCTAGTTAGGTCTCTGGATCCATAGTATGTACAAACACAGCAATATATTGACTGTGAATTAGGTATTTCTCAGTCAAATATGATTATCTAAAGCATAGATCAATAGCAAAGGACTAAGAAGGTTTAACTTTATATCTTTGATGCAAATGTTGCTAAAGTTATACGAATGATACACTCAGATGTTACTATAATGCTGAAAGGAAGTCCCAGCTAGTGATTTTCTTTTAGCTTTTAAAACCAATATTAAGATTATTAGCAAATTAAGACACCCACTATCTGTTCATATTATCTAGTGACTGAAAAGAATTAAATAAAAGTTTCATTAACTTACCGCCTTCTTCATCATCATTCGATGCAGTTTTCTCGAGAAGGCAAGCACCCATTTCACGCACTGATTCTGAGAATTCTGAGGAAAGATAGAAAGATGTAAGAGCATTCTAGAATCACACACCAAAAAGGGATCCTTCAATTCAGGGGCTCCCAATTAACACCTAAAACACTGTGATGTTCACTAATGAACTCATTTTAAAGGTAAAGCCTGACATTCTCCAAACCAGAAGGCCAACAAGAAGTTAGAATGTTGGAAATGCAGCGCCACATGTACACAAAATCGATTATTACCGGTTACTGTTCATCTGGTGAGAATCTATTGCAATGTAAGCTTCCAAAGCAGATTTGTCCTTTGGATAAGATTGAGATGCATGGTTTAAATCAGTCATTGCATCCCAGGCATCACATAACAGTCACGGCAGTCACATTCACAGATTATTAGCAACTTAAAAAATTAAGTAATAAACATATATTTTTAATAACTTTAACAAAGGGACACTGTAGTAAATACTTATCACAAAAGCAATACATGATGCTATGTAATCTTTTTAAGCTAAGTTCATACCAATAATTTGCAAAATCAAATGTGGAAGCGAGTTGAGGTATTAGGATAAGATCCTAAAATGATCACTAGGATGTCTAGTTTAGATGCAAAATCTGAAGAGTGAAAGATTCATCTTGGTGAAATTACTAAACAAAATTAGAAGTGAATGTGAAGAATTGTTGGAGGAGACTATCAATGACAAAACAAAAAAAATGGCTCAAAACTGAGGTTTTCCCTGGCATTTACATCCTGAATAAGCATGATAGCTCTAATGGTAATGTAGCTCTAATAGTAATGTAACGGTCTGTGGTGGTGTGAAATGAAAAAATGCCGCAGCAGCGGTTTGCAAAATTATAACACTCTGCCTGATTTCCATCATGTCAAGTGTCAGCAGCTTTCTAAATACATGTCGGCAAGTACTCCATTATTAGTATCGTATCACCAGTATTATGCAAAAATTTAGTTCTTGCCCCTTTGTTATGCATCAAGTTTGTTCATGAGATTGTGTATTCCTCGTATGATGTAAATGTGGTTCATATGATCTAAATAACTCCATATCCAGTGCTACCAAAACAGAACCAATACGATATTTGAATCACAACTACTAAGGCTTTACTTAAGGAGAAGGCAACTCCATCCCATTTCTAAATGTTTTGTGCTGTAAACCATAATAATTCGCTTTTGCAATGTTGCCCTTGGATGTTAGTTGATGACAGGGGGGTGGGATTCTTCAATCACAGAATAACGTTGCTATTATAGCCAGCACATTGCCTTAAAAAACTTCTAGCTTCATTTTTCAAGTATATGGCAGTTACTTCATTCTAACTGCACCTTCTCCTTTCAATAAAGGACTTTCCACCAAAACTTTATCATTATTAGTTGCACTTCAAATTCCCAAAAGAAGAAGAAGAAGAAGAAGAAGAAGAAGAAGAAAATTGCAGGGAATGAATATGATTTTTACCCTTCATTTATTAACTGAAAAAACAACTTGATGGGGAAATGCGAACTGCCCTAGTAGACTAACAATCAAATGATAACGCTAGTAAGACTCGGACAATAAAAGAATAGCAAACCTCATGCGCCTTTTATAAATTGATAGCGACATCCGTGGAGAAGGAATAAAAGAAGAAGAAGAAGAAGAAAGAAGTACCATAGGCACAATTGGCAGTCGCAGACGCAGCAGAAAGTAAGCTATCATAGCAATCTTTCATGTCCTGCATGTCCTGAAAATAACAAAAAGCAATTAATATTTTATAAGAAACAGAAACCCAAGTGATCACAATAAAGTGACTAACTTCCCATCATTACAGCACTATTATAGCTTAAATTAATTGATTAATTAATTAATTAATTACAGCTAATTTATTCATAAACCGAACTGATCATTCTTCATTGCTTTGTTGCTGTTGCTGTTGTTGTTGTATCCCAACAGACTGATGGGATCAAATTAAGCTTGGAATTCAACAACAAATAAAAGTTGCAATTGACAAGCACAAAATGTAAATTATGTACAAGTAAAAGGAAGTAATTTTCAGGTCGTGTCTGGTTGGAGAGAAATCAGAGAAAAAAAGAAAGGAAACAAAACGATTAACAAAGGTTTGACAGGTTCAAAAGCTACGCGATAATTTATCAATTTCCGTGGATTTCTCGGCGACCAAACTAACGGTAGAGAGAGAGAAAGAGAGCGAGAGAGAGAGAGAGAGAGGAGTACCCGATAAGCTTTAGCGAGCTCGTCTAATTGAGCGAGAGAGAGAAGATCCCTTCGGTCTTTATGATCACCACCATGTCCATGTTTGTGCAAGGCAGCAAGTCCTCTCAGTTTCCTCAGGGATGATTTCATTTCCTTTTCTTTCCTTTGACGAGGAGGGAATTCAATTCGTTCCTTCTTATTGTAGTTGAATTCCAAAATCGAAGAGCTTTTATTTATGGGAAACTGTGATGGGAGGAGGAAATGGGAAGAAATACTTACACTCCCTCTTTTATTATTTTTAGTCTATTTGTGGAGGAATATCTAGCTGGTTTCGTCGGGAACATAAAGAAAGAGGCGAGAGAGATGATCAAGATTGATTGTATTAATAGCTATTTCTATTAAATTAAATCAGCTAACCAAAATTAAAAACAAAAAAAAATTAATGGACAACTAAATTTATATTTTTTATATTGGTCTTTAGGGTTTAACACTGACTTCAGCACCCACCTATTTATAAGTATTTAATGGATAACGACGTCCCGCGTTCAAATACCAGAAAATTGACCGGAGAGGAAAGTGATCGTTTTCTCATTTCCGTTTTTTCAATTTTCCCGCCGATCAATCACATTCTACTCAATGGGAAAACCGGAAATTAATATTGATATTCTGAGGACAATAATGTGTTGTGTTCTTTGTTGCTTTGAAGGTTTTCCACGCGACGCTTTGCATTTCTTTTCTTTTCTTTTTGTTCTATCATTTCTTATTATTAAAATTACAAAAGTCAAAACTCAAAAGACTTGAGACTTTCTCTCGTCAACAAAACGCGTTCCCTGGTGTCCAAGTCATCGCATCTTCTCGTCTTCCTTCACCTTTCACTTTCTCTCCTCAATCCGAGTCAGTTTCTGAATTTTTAGAGAAAGAAATCTCATTTTTTTCAGGTCTCACTCCTTTTGCTTTGAGAAGTTGAAAATCAAAACAAATTGAATACCTAGACATGTGTTGCGCATATAATTAACGAGTCATTAAATTATTGTTAACAAAATCTTGAATAGAGTATCTAATTATAGACAGAAAATATAGTAAGGGGAATTCATTACTTGTATTCTAGTAGATGAGGAACTCAACTGCTCGATATCCCATTAGTTGTTGTCACTGTTAACATCTGCTGAGAAAGTTTTGCTGTGCTTGAAGACGAGGGGAGTCGTGAACAATTCCACGACATACTTCGATTAATATATACATGTCAATGATGATGATGATTTCTGTCTGCGTTGTTTTCGCACTGTTCTTCCACCTCTGGTTTGGGAATACATGTGTGTGTGATCATTAATCTCCAAGATCATTTCTGTGGGTGTTGTTTTCATGATCACGAGTAGGTTTATGCACGGAGGAACTGGTCTGTTAGCTGCATCAAGGCCGCCCTTCCAGGCCCCTCCACCTCCGCCAAGGGTGCCACAATCACCCAGATCTACATAGCCATATGTGAGGAACTTGGCACATATGATCGCCTTAATCATAACTTCATAAGCACTTATAACTCGCTCAGTCGCTTGTGTCCTGGTAATTTTCAGATGTGTGATATTTACTGTCTCTCCACAGATGAATAAATAACTTTTTTTTTCCTTAAATAAGTACAAAGGAAAGTTCAAACAATAGGCCAATTGATAAGCTTTTCAGCCAAGTTTTTCTGCTACCTTGACGATCAGCTTCATTGGTGATGAAAGAGCGATCAGTGCCAAAAGTTTGTGGCAGTAACATTCTCTCTTCTGAGGGAAGGGAACTAGTAATTTTCTTTTCATGTATGGTAAAAGACCAGTTCGTACAGAGTATTAAAATTCAGTGAGAGTGCAGGACAATTTAAAATGCAGAAGAAGAAATTTTTTTACTGCAGGAAAAGGGGGTAAAAAGCTCAGTTTAAACCTTAAATATCCTTTCCACCTTATCTTACCATCACGTTTATTCGCCAGGTATTGAGATATTTTATAATATTTAGCTCGCGTTACGGGGATTGGATTAATTTTTTTTTAATATAAAAAATTATACCTCTGTTGTTAATATGTTTTTTAATAAAATTATGGTAATATATTGGATAAATCTATGTTAATTTGTCAAATCTATAATCCGGATTGTAAAACCGTGATAATTTTATAAAAAGCAAACCAAAATAAATTATAAAGGTTAATTTCTAATTTACTCAATATTAAAGGAATAAATTAAAAAATAATATTAAATTATTAAATAAAAAATTACTTAAATCAGCTCGGATTAACCTGTTAAACTTACAACTTAGATTATAAAATCGGGATAACCCCATATAAATAAATTAAAATAAATTATATGAAGCCCAATTTTTAATTAATTCAGTGTTGAATGATGAAATTAAAAAAAAATCAATTAAAAAAGACAAAAAAAAACCTACTCAAGTCAACCCGAGCTATCCTGTTAAATATGGGATTAGGATTGTGAGACCGAGATAACTTCATAAAAAACAAATAAAATATTTCAAAGCTTCATTTTCAATAGATCCAATATTAAATGCTGAAATCAAGGAAAAAAAACTAAATCTATAAGACCGGAATAATTCCACATAAAACAAATTGAAAAAAAAATCAGGAAACTTAATTCCTAAACAACCTAATATTGAAGGATAGAATTGAAAAAAAAAAAGA
>Ga0307517_10007618_pt1 | contig 15743 bp, 16 predicted proteins | sample 23_EM_MG_FD_194515 | JGI IMG/M metagenome (GOLD analysis project Ga0307517, IMG submission 194515) | Populus trichocarpa ectomycorrhiza microbial communities from riparian zone in the Pacific Northwest, United States - 23_EM | ecosystem: Host-associated > Plants > Roots > Unclassified | place...
AAAAAGAGCTTGAAAAAGCTCCCCGGGGATGGGTTCCCAGAAGGATTAGAATCGTGCTCTGTCCTACAAGAATTGGATTCTGATATAGTAGGAAACTCTGGTGGCAGAAATACTCTTCGTGAGTGCTCGGGACAATGATGTTGATATGGGGTGAATGGAGGAACGGGCGGTAGCTGGAATGAATTGGTAGGTTGAATCATATTGTTCGGTGTATTTTGATGAACAGTTTCAGACTCCCTCACCACTCGGCTTTGTCCTTCGCCTCCCTCTTCACTCCTTTCTCCTTCTTCATGGTCTGCAAGTTCGCTATTCATATCATTTTCTTGGCCCTCTGCACTCTGTCCTAATATCCAAACAGCTTCTTCCTCACCGCTATCATATGGATCCATGATTCGAACACAGTTGCACCTCACAATCCCGGAAGGCCTAGGTCAAAACAAAATCCGCAGAATCTCTCCGGAACAGCGTATTATCGAGGACAGCGAGTTAGGTTTTGTTGAAAAACACCTTACAATTCAGGAAATTTCGTTCAGGATGGTGGGGGATCCGGTAGAGCGATATCTGAGACAGTGAGCTCCGACTGTACTGTGTAGGTTTATTCCTACAATCATCAATTTTGTTCGCCACTATTCTTATTCTTACTAATATTTGCCTAGTTTCTGTGCTATGCCGTTACCAGTATCATGGAAGAAGCACACTTTTGACCTTACCCTATCAGTCTTGGCCCACCCTCCAAGTCGATAATTCGAAAACAAGGCAAGGGATATCAAACCTTCATCACATTCAGATCTCGGCCAAGGTTTTGACTCATCTGTGCTTACCATACCAGCAACCTTGCTCTGATGGAGGGGTGGGTTAGTGCGTTGAAACGGTTCGGTGGAAGGAGTAAATAATACGTCATGCGCAACGATCGCGCGGGGCATAGATGGAGACTTGTTTAGCATGGTGGGATTACCGTAACTAGGCCAGGCACAATTTATTCTGTTTTGCTTTGTTTTTGTTTTGTTTTTTGTTATCTTTGACGTGATAACAGTGCTTAAGTTACAAACTCTAACAAACTGAACAATAAAAATAAAAAAGTAAAAGTCTATTGTATGGAGTTTTTTGCTTCTGATTTTCTCTCTTCGATAATCCATTGAATTTCTTGCTTCGTCTCAAACTCGCAAACGAGTGAACGGTTGGTCCATGGTATGTTAGCCCGCCCGGGCTAACTAACGTACAGTACAACGTTCTCCAAAGTCTACAAACTTCCCGACAGACTGGAGCGGCTGGGCGTAAAGGATCAGAAGAGAAAGTGAAAAAAAAGAAAAACCCAATATACACATATTCAAAGCAAATTTCCAAACCCCATCCCCAGTGCGAAAAAAACGGTGAAAACAGAAAATGAACCGACCAAAATTCGAAGAAAAAACCCCCTGCAGTAAGAAGCTACCCAAAAAAAGCCATTTCGTAAAAGACATAAAAGAATGCATCGAAAAGAACCATAATAGAAAGAAAAATCATGATGTTTTTTCTTTTGGCGTTTTTTGTTTCCCCTGCGTTGAAGGGGAAAGAAAAAAAAAGAAAAAAAGCCCCGCTAAGGTCCATGTCTATAAGCATAGCAAAAGACGAGACGAGAAGAGAACCACCGGAAAAAAAGAAACTCGGAGAAGCGTCAGACCCCATATTCACATCGAACCCCATGGAGAATAAAAGGAATAACAAAAGAAAGTAACTTAAAAAGAGGCTTCGCTTTCGAGAAGCCTCCATTTTTCTAAAAGCCCAATCTCCGCTGCATCCTAACCACCCCGATCCGAACCCAGACGACGAACCCCAACCAGCGCTTCTTAAATCCAGGCCCTTTTCGCTTCGTGTTTGGTGCTTCGCTCTTTCCGGACAATCCCCACCTCTTACCAGTCCCGTGGCGACCACGACTATCGTTGCGTGGCTTGTTACTGGTATGGCTCCCATCAAGCCCTTCATCAAACCCCCCAGCCTTCTCCCTTATGACACCACCAATGATAATATCGTCACTATCAAAATCCGCCTCATGCGACCAGTGTTGTTGATTGCTCGACCCGGAATTTCCTCGTCCGCGGCCTGAGCAACGCGATGTAGCCCTTGACCTCTCCTCATCCTTAGCCTCAGAACGCCGCCTTTTGCGTTCCCTCTTTTCTTCCTTTTTCTCCTCCTTCGCCTCCCACGCCAGTCGCGCTGCAGTGACAGACGCTTCAAATGATGGAGATGTTTCCGATACTGATTTGTCCAGTGACGACCGGCCCTTGTTGTGAGAGCGCTTGAAGGAGGCCTTGATACCGTGTTGTGATACATTAGATGGAAAAACCGTTGAAGGTAGATCCGTAGGTGATACGGGTGACACAGGCGTAGTCATTTGGATGCTAGGGGTCCTGACCCTCTGGTGTAGATCCGTCATGCTTAAAGTAGGTAACATGGGGGTACTCCTTCCTGTGTTCAAGCGAAGTCCGCCTGGAACCGGTGACTTGCTACCCCCTAACGCATTCCTCCGAGCCTTATCCAGAGTGTGTTCGTCGTCTGACTCGTCACTGGATTCATTCGATGTGTTATACTGGGTAACATCTGGTGTATATCCGCCCCTTCTTGGAAGCTGCCGCTTAGGGTGAGAAAATGTTTGGTTAGCGCCGACGAGTAAAGGAGAGCTCCCACTGGTTTGGGAAAAATTTCTTCGATGTCGATAAGCGAAGGGCGAATCATCTTCGATCCCACTCGAGTCATATCCAGTTCCATCGTAAATACCCAATCCTACACCATTTGGAAGACCACCATCCGATCGAGACAAGTCCAGAGAATTTGAACGAGATCCGCTAACTTTCTTCAAAAGCGGCTTTATTTTCCCCCGAGCTCTGTGGGCAGCAACCGATACAGAAGCCGGAGAGTGCGAATGCGAGTGGTGTTGGTCGTAGTGCTCAAAGGACGGTGGAGGCGAACCAGGGCCTGAGAAAAATCCCTCATCTACATCGTCGACAGTCTCTTCCTTATTTTTCAAAAACGACCGTGCGCGCTTGTGGAGTTTTCCCGGAGTTTTCGTGGCATGTCGTGCAGCGGCAAGTCCAGGGTTCAAGCGGGGTGATGAAGAAGTCGATATTGAGGATGGCGGACCGGTAACGGAGTAAGATGTCGGCACAGTTGATGTTGATGATGGGTAATAGGATGTTGAGGAGCGGGGTGTGGTGGGGACGAATGAACCCGGATGCCGAGGCGGATGATAGTGATAAGGGGGCACAACGGAAGCCATCTTGTTAGACGTTGTAGATGATGTTCAAAAGCAAACCGATAAAATATGAATGTATCGTGGATGGTGGGGGTGGGGGATGAACAGAGAGGAAAGATGTGCTCAAAAAGAGGACTTCTCTGTAAGCTCAGCCAAGAAAGGCCTGCGTCGAAGGGCGGTGCACGCGATGGCCTTACCCCGATCTTCGCGGCGAAGTTGGGGGGAAATATACTAGTGACAGATGACGGAGCTGCTGGTTGCGTACGGTGTGGCTAGCGCTTGTTGCTCTGTAGTGCCTGATTCCTCCTTTCCTCTCTTTCGCCTGGTACGCTGGGAACAATAAAACAAAAATTCCAGCCCACAGCTACCGGATACGTCCTCCGTGGGTGGGCGTCGTCGACCCGGTTTCGTAAAAAACGCGACCGCAAACACAAGTCGAACTCGACCTCCACGGTTGACAACACGGCCAAGATAAATCCTCCCGACCGTAAACAACCACAACATAAACAACAAAAAAAACAACTTTAACCAGCCAATCCCTTCCTTTTCTCTCCTCCTCGCACTTTTTCCGTATGTGGAGGAGAACAAGCAAAGGAGTCCAGTAGCGATGTTTGCAAACAAGCACAATATTTCCCCCGCTCTTGTGAGTCGAGTGTTATAACCACACGAGATGAGCAACTAATAAAAGTGCTCGATGAGAGGGGGTTTCGTAACCCAGGATAAGGATATCCCCTTCCCCCTTTCCCCGCGCGGCAGGGGAACCGAAAAAGGTAGGTGTGGGAAAATAGAGCAAGACAAGAAAAAGTGCTCCAGGTGAGCAGCCCCAAAAGTGTATCTCTTCGTGTGGCTTACTAAATGGGCTCAATTTCTTCGACTAACTACTCAGGCTGAGAGGCTGAGGGCGATATTCTCTCTCTTTACAAGAGAAAGGATACGCAAACAAAGACGTCGTAATGAGGGGGCGGGGTTATCTGGTATCAGCTGAACCCATGAAATGACCTAAATTTTTCGGAACAGTTAAAATCAATCAATCCTCCCCCTCGTGTCGATAAAAGAAAGGGTGGGGGGGAAAGGATGGTTATCATAGCCTTTTTTATTCTCTTACCTCTTTCTTACAATAAAAAAGCGGCGATGGTATGTTTCCACTTTTGTATTTGTAATCCTCAGATTTCCAGTGCCCAGCGTTTCCCCGACCGTATGAATGAAGCAAGGAAAAAAAGAAAAAAGAGCACAGCCTCTCGAATTGAAAAATTCCAAAAGATCCTTCACAAAGTCAAACTCGGATTCCTCGAGGAATAGTACTATGCCGCCAGCCAGATTCTCCCCCGGATTCTTTTTTTCCCCTTCGTTTCGTTTTTTCTAGTTCCTTCTTTCCTAACTTTCTGGCCCAGCCCAGAGGATGTCTCGATGACGATGTCGGTGCGGTAGATAGATAAGGATCGTCACGCGTGAGTGGGGGGGATAGAGGGATGAGGAAGAGGAGGGAAACGGAGGAAGGGGGAGAGAGGGAAGAGATGAACCTGGAGATGAGGACGCGGGCCGGATAGAAGAAAAGGGAAGGGGAGAGGGGAGGAGGGAGAACAGCACAAGTGAGGGTAGCAGATACAAAGGGAAATTTCAACCCAGCGTGATGCCCAAATGGAAAAAATTGGGGAAAAACGAAAGAAATAGCACGATGCGGGATGTAAGGTGTGGAATAAAAGGTAAAAAAGCCTCTTCAAATCCCTTGAGGGAAATCCAAGAGAGAGGCTTTTTGTAAGAGAAAAGCTGGAAGAAGACCGTGTGTTTCTCTATTCTTGAAAGAGGGCACCACCGGGGGGAGGTGTGTCTCCAACCCGTTCAAATGGAGAAGGGAATCAAGAGAAGGATGGCCCATCTAACGATAAAAAGCAATGAACCCACCTTTCATGCCAGGGAGAATGTCTCTGATTATCAGAAGGAGAAGAGACTCGAAAAAATGTCGCACGGGCATTACTTGAATCAACTGCACAGAAATCACGACCGAGCAGCTCGTCCACAGAAACTCCACCGTTCCTCTGTGGGAAGGGTTCGGTCGGGTTACGGGGTAGAGATGTCAATTCCTCGCCTGGACCATCCTATATCTCGATTGTTCTTCCCCATAGTTACATATGCTGGACATGCACTCGATTATCATCTCCTATGTTAGAGCTCTACCAGTAATCCATCTACTCGAGTACGGCATGGCCTCTATCAATCGCAGACACCCATATCCTATGGTACTAGTACAGGTTTACCATAATATTGTACCCTTACTGCCTGTCCCAACACCTTGAGTTGAAAGCAGCAGCCTTGAAGAAAAATAATGGAAAGGACCTCAAGGAAAATGGTTGTTGTGTGTCTGCTGCAAGAAGCCAGTAGCTCATTCGTCGCCAATTTCCAGCGACCCGATCTCTCCCACCTATCCGCAGCCTAACAAGCATCACACAGCTAAACCCCTATCATAGCCGTAGCTCCCTTCCCCACATCTCCCCCCATCCGTGTGGTTACCATAAACAAGATCACCAAACAATTAACCAGCATCACATTCCCAATTCCCGTGATCTTCCAGACAGACATAAACCCCCATCCCTCCCCATTCGAAGGGGAAAAAAAAGAGCCCCGGTCCAAAAGAGGTATCATTGTCACAGATAGGCCGCGATGTCAAATTCAGTAAATCGACCTGTCACTTGAGATCTCCTTCGTCTAAATCTCAATAAACCCCCACCCCTTGCCAATCGTATTCCCGCTCACACAAAAGACAAGCACCAGGCACCCCCGGCGGAAAAATGACAAAAAAAAAAAAAAAAGACTTCCAATCTCGGAACCCGAACCAGACTAAACAGCGAATGCCCGCTCATTCACATTGCACCACAGGAAAGAAGACAGAGAAAAGAAAAAGAAAAAAAACAACGAAGCAGCACGGTGGTTTCCACACATTCGCCTCCCATCATCAATACCGTAGCCACTTTCCTTCCTGGAAAATCCAATGCGAAGGAGGGAAAAATGGGTTGAAAAGTGGGCTGAGAAATGGGCCCTTCCTCCTTCCTTCTCCCCTGACACCGTCAAGGGGAGAAGCAAAAGTGCCGGTAGTGGGGAAACGAGAGGGTGACAAGCTTATCATGCAAGCTCGCCGAACCCTTCCTTCTTGTGGAAAACAAGAGGGGAGAGGAAAGATGGAAATGGTAGAAGGAGGGAAAGAGAAGGGAAAAAGAAAAGCGTACACATAAGTACTGTGCTCGTACAAGTACTCGTGCTGTATCTTATCAAGAACAGGAAGAGGACGAAAGATGAAGGGTCCATCAGACGCCCTCCCGTGACTGGGCCGACGATCGAGGAGGGGAGAACAAGGTCTAACCTAAACTGCCGGATTTCCTTTCAAACCATCTGGCTCGGTTGACTAGTGGCGGCGGTACTTCCGTGGCGGTGGCTAGCGCACATCACATTTTGAACCAAGTACAGGGTTAGGGGATTTATGTTAAGCCTTACAGGAAGAGCTCAAGACAGAAGGAGGGATTCCCAAAGCGTTCATACCGAGACCGCTAGCTTGAATAGCCACGGTAGCAAGCAAGCATGCTTCTGCTGCCGCCGCTGCTTGCTTGCTTGCTTGCCAGCTGCAAGTGGGTGCGAGCGAGATCACAGATGGACAACTCAGAGCTTAGGCTCGGTGAGGTTCATAGCGTTCGCATTGAGATATTTAATATCATTCCGTGGTGAATATCCTTTTGCGCTTCTTCTGCTAGACCTACTATTCGTGTGCGAGGGCATTACCCGTGCATCGAGTAGATTGCTTGCGCAGCGTGGTATCGTACTTGAGTACTCGTACTGTACTAGTAGTCTATAGAGGTGCCAGCAGGCTTTTGGCTGTTCAATCGGGGTGTACTCTACCTGCATTGTATCGTGCGCTATCGCATTGTGAAATTATTTTCGTCTGCGGATTTTGCGAAATAACGACTTATCGTGCCCCTTGGCCTGTTACAGATTTGCGGTGAGATATCGGTATCGTAAGGGGGTCCCTTTGTGGATAATCGGGCATCGGTACGGTGCCGTAGACAGATCTTCATAGGTCAGCGGCGATGTTGTACTTGTAACGTGTTACGGTACCGTTTCTTGCCCTATGCCCCGAGAAGAACCTCTCTCTTCATTTTCGCCGCCAGCTACCAAACATTGATTCTCCCCGGCTAAACATCTCTTTTTGGAAATTCCCGCCCTTGGTTCTCATTTCTCGTCCCTAGAAGAGACGAGAAAAAGCCTACGATGGAGAGTCTCAAGAGATTGAAATACACTGTACCTCATCCAATCTCCACCAAAGTTACCCCAATTTACTCTAGAACATCGTTCATTTGATTCCCCAGCCAGCCATCTGCTCAAGTGATAGCCATGTTCCAGCCAGCCAGCCAGCCAGCCAGCCAGCAAACCCAAACCAAACCAGACTAAAGCGAAACGGAACAAATCGAACGAGGATAGGACAAAGCCCACACTGACTGATTAGAGCTTTTCCAGAGCCTCACCTAAGTCAAATTCTTTGGTTCAGCACGGTCCAGGACCTCCCCATTTTGGCAAATACATAAGGAGAGAAAGGTGTCTGTGTTCTCAAGAATCTCAGAAACTCTGCCGTAGTCCCAATAGAAGGTAAAATAAAGATCCACATCTAACCCAACTCTCCCCCCAGGCTGGTTATCCCAAATGGAATGTTGTCTCTGCCCTGACCAACTTAAAAAATTTTCCTCCCAGGCTCCACGAACCAATTCCCCTCTCCCATTCATCGAACCCGCGAAAATCCATCCATCCGCCACCCATCTCACCGGCACCAAACCGTCGCAGAATTCCAGAATTCCCCTCCCCCCCCCAAACGGCACCTTCCTCCGCCCAGGGCGCAAACCAGCCGCGCGTTCCCGATTTCACCAAAACCGGTCTTGGCGTTGGGGCTCTGCGGGTCTGCGGCTCAGCTGAATTAGGGTTCTGGCCCTTTACCCTCGAGAGAAAAGAAACTTTGCACGAAAAAAACTTTTTCTCTGCTGGGCGCTCGCTCAGCACAAGGCTTACCACATTGCCACCGTGAGAACCCAAGAGTTTTGCGTTCGTGGTAAAAAGCTCGTTTTTTGCACCACCTGTCATAAGTAATATTGACTTGTGCCGTATGCAAGGGAAAAAGCTACGGCGGGCTCCGGGTGCTTCTCGGGTGACTGGCCGGACTTGCACCATCTTGCATCATACTGTCATACTGGATCTCTATGCGCGTTGTGTTGCACGTAATGTGTTTTATGTTGATAGGGCTATAACGAGGCGGATGAAACGAGAGGGTCATTGTTTTCCGTCTTCTGGAAGGAAGGGGTGCTGGGTGCCTGGTAGCGGTTTTTATTAGGCGTGGGAAGTTGGTGCCTGGTGCGCAGTTGTGGTTTGCGGTGGTTCAGTACGGTACGATATCGTGGGAAGAGTACCGTACCCGAGAAAATGGGATTTGATACCGTAATGCAATAAGTCAAATGCTTTTTGGCCATAGCCTTCGCTTATCGTATCGTTCCCACTATTCTGTCTGCGCGCGTGGTTATGGGGAATCAGTCGACAGCGGGAAACCCATCTATCTCTCTCGCCTTAGTCCACAGATCCTACAGCAGAATATGATACGGCGGTAATCTACCGTAGTTACAAGTGGGCGTACCGGTATTTGGTTTGGTTGTTCCACCCTTGAGGGCGATTTGCACGTATCACTTTTTTTTATATATATCTTAATTTCGCAGCCTTGAGGCTTTCCAAGCGGGCTTATTGCGCGGCAAAGTGTTCGACGGGTAACTACGGTGAGTTAAGCCCAGCTCAGAGTTTCAAGGCCTACGACTCCTTGGCGGCGGAGTCCACGGTGAAATAGCCAGAGGCTGGTAATCGCAGTCGTGGAATTAGAGACATGGGTTGAGGCGGTTTTTCTACTCAAGCTTTTAGTTGGATGAGGTGTGCTCCGTTGTTTGGTTAGGCTTTGGAAGGGGCAGATGTTGCTATCATGCTACTCGGGCGCCTAGGATATGGTTTCCCGAACGGGAATGTTGAATGAGTATTACTGATGCAGCAGGGCTTCCGACGTGCGGTGAGAGTTCGGTGGTGCTTGGGATCTGATTTGCTCGGGCGAGCAGCCTCGAGAGATACCCCGAGGTTAGGCGACCTAGGGGCTTGACTGCGGACGGCGGGGGAGAGGTCAGGCGAGTGGGATTGGCGAGGCTGAGAAATATGATGCTGTAACCCGAGTGATGATCTGTGATCGCGGTATTTCTAGGAGCCTAAGCTAAGTTTCGCGAGGGCCAGACCAGGAGCTAGGACTAGCATTGAGGCGGGTTTAATCTTAGTGGCCTTTCTATACAAATTGCATCTCTTATTACGGGCATGCTGGTCTGGTTCTCATTGGTTCGGGGGTGGGGAATAAGGAAAGGTGGAAGACAAGGCTGGGTGACTAGAACTATCGCAGGAGTCAAGCACCATAACTGCATTGCTCCAATACTATTTAATGTTCGAGGTATGAGCAATTACCTCTTATTAGCTGGTAGGTTGGGCGACATTCAATACTGCAAACTTGGTCGAGTAAACTTGCCACTTCCAAGGCGTAGCTCGCATCCTCGTGTGAGTTATATATAAGGCCTCGATATTAAATTGAGTAGCATTCTAGTGCGTGCGGTACCCTGGCTACTCCTCACTATATTAAAATCCATGTGCCTTTGGGGGCTGGCAGCCGGAAGGGTTTGAGGTTGAGAAATACTGGCCACCCTCTGAGAGAGAGCAGGACAGGAGGACTGATGTTTACTACTTGCCACCTTATGGCTACCCAGTAAACCCGCGCGAATGGGGGTAACAGAGGGAAATGAGATTATATAATACTACACGAAAAATAACACTACTTCTCACTCAGCTCTCATACTCTAACGTGTGCCTGTGGTAGTCTTGTGGCCGGTAAAAATGTACCATCGCCAGCGATCTTCTATTGACACGGTACACTCTCACCGGCAACAACACTGCCACAGCTACATGTGGGGGTAGGAGAATTAAGTGAACAGCAGTATACTTCCGACACCGCCAAGGAGGAAAAGTTGAGGGAATTTAAACTATATGCCACTAAGGGGAGAGTGTGTAGTGAGTGGGAGGTAACTTTAGGTTGCAGGATGTATTCCTGGTGCATTCTCCTTGTCCGATAGCACAATCAGGAACCCAGATATTTGCCGGATATTTGGAGTGGAGGTGGACTAACCTGTGAAGGCCGGAGAGACATTTCCGAAAATCTCAGGTAGGCGTCACATTTTATTGGATGGCAGAGATACTAGGAGTGGGTATAGGGGGTGTGTGGGTTGGCGTGATAGAGTGGGTGGGAAGCGTAGATATGGCCGTCGATTGGGACGCTGGTAGATCTTGGGATACGGTAGGATTTTTGTATTTTAACTGGCGTGAGATCTGCTCGCACCTCCATTCTATGAGTGACTTCATTACACCCTCATACCCAAACCAGGCAGCAACAGAGAGTAGTGCTCTGCCGTCGTCATCCGATGAATCGGGATTGATATCCTCCACCCGAGGAGTAGTTTGGCCACTGTGTAGCTGCCGTATTCAAAAGCCCATATCAGGGGGGTTGTGCTAACATAATCACGTCTAGTCAAATCCCGTCCTTCGGGTTTCGTCATCCTAGTTGTGATTTCGATGGCGATTTCGATAACGCATAGGTATGCCATGTAACCAATCCCGGTAAGGGCTGGAAGAGGCCCGAGCTCGAGGCCGGTAGAATACTTGGATGGGGCGCACTTATTATTCTTGTCAAGGATCAGTGTAGTCTGTAAATGGTCTGGGCGTCTCAAACATTTAAAACTCGAGCATTTTGGGTATTCTATCATTTGCTTTCTCTCACAGGATCCCTAGCGACACGAAGCGTAGCGAGGAAATGGCGCTTTGATGGGGCGGAATAGCTGATCGATTAGTGGGATGGCGGTGCTGTTATGGGGGACGGGCGGTTTGTCTGTGTGGGGAGGGAAAGTGTTTGGGGTTGAAATGTTTGGAAGGTGAGCAGTTAACGAGTGATGACTTGTGAGTATGAACGTTCCTGGAAATTCATTTTGCCCGGGGGAGGCTCAGGGAGATAATTGTATTGGATTTGGTAAATTGGTGGAAATAGGATTATAAAGGGAATGCCTAGGCTGCTAAAGTAGAAGTGCTTATGACAGACGAAAGAGCAAGGACGGAAAACGAAAAAAAGAGGGCAATAACCTCCCCTAGCAAGTCACCATTCCCAAACGCTTCGTTGTTCCCAGCGAAAGATTGTGAAAATTTAATAAAAAAGGAAGAGGGAGGAGAGAAAAAGTATGAGAAAGAAGACATTTTAATTACTACTTCCTTTTCATAGCAGAAAACAACCCCTCCCTCTCCAGCCCCCCCATCCCACTCCTTCTCCTCTTCTCCACCTCTCGATAATACTCTACTCTAACCCTGACCAGTCTCTCCTTCCCATCTCCCGCGGCCTTCTTCCAAATCTTCCACCTCTCCTCTTTCTCCCCTCCCGATTTCACCTTCTCATTCGATGCCGTCTCACAATGCCAACACAGACACTTCCCGTACTCTTCCCCACCCGTAGCCTCCTCGAAAGCTGCGCTGGTATACTCAAACCCATCGCCTAGCGTATCCTCAGAGAGCTTGTCGTTGTGATCAATGAACCTTCCCGCTACATTCTTGCAGTACTCGCGGTAACCAGCGGGCGTGAGCATGGCCGAGTGCCAAACTAGGTCTACATCGAGAGTCGGGACCAGGATTTTCCCGGGGTGGAGTTTAAAGAGCGTGAAGTAGGTCTCGCATCTGCTCACTGCGCGCTGAAGGAAGCCGGAGGTGTCCGGGGGGTTGATTAGCACGACGCTGCGGGTTTCAGAGCGCGCCCGGACGAGCGGGATGCAGTCTAGGGGCAAGCGACCCATGAGCGCCGGGGAGCGGATCCAGAGCTGGTGGTGCATTTTGTCCACGAAGGAACATTGGCGGAGGACGGCGAGGGGGAGGTTTAGAGAGTAGGGGGTTGGGGTTTCGGTATAGCAGGATTGTAAGAGTGGGAGGACAGGATGTGCGCCTAACGGGGTGATTATTGAGGCTATGGTGGGGTGTGATTGGAGCGTTGGGGGTTCTGCGAAGGTTGTGCGGATGAGGGTGTTTAGGGAATTGAGGACGTCGAGCGATGTGGGCGAAGAGGGATGGAGATGGGTTGCGCCCTGCGGGTCCAGGGATGTGATTCTGAGATTGTTAGCATTGATTCTTATCTTTGGGTTTAGTGTTATGGGACAAACCTCATCCGGAAATCTTCGCCACCCGCTATCAGTGATTTGATATCTTTTCGGAATTTCTCAGCGCATAGTGATTCCATAGTTATGCCCATCCCGCAGCCTTCACAGTCAACTGCGAATTCCTCGCTGATCCACCCGCGTTTCCGATTCTCGGGCTCGATTTCGCAGATGAAGACGTCAATCTCTTTCGCGCATGCCGGACACTTGATCAGCTTTTTCGGTGGGGATTTCCACAGGATTTCCTCGAGAATGTCAGGCGCCTGAGAGGTGATCCTCTCCCAGTACCGCGTGGCATGCCCAGAGAGTTTATAATCCCATTTATCGTCGTCAATGGCTTCATGCTATTCACCATTAGCCGGCTATACTTCAAGTGGGTGGGACAGCAGGTACAGCATACGATGTGTTCATAGGGAAAAGCGAGGTTCATCATCGCACTCATACCGAACCATATACAATCCTCATTATACCTCCGTGGATTAAGCATATAGGAGTGCCAAACCATCAGCACATCCAACGGCGGTAATAAATCTCTCGGTAACACCTTCATGCTATTACCATTATTCAATACCCCTGCCTCGGCTTCTTCCCGGGCTTTCAATTCCTTATTCACGACTTCCCACCATATCCCGAACCGCGCGACAGCAACCTCGACCACAGCTCTCCACCACAAATTCTTCTCCGGATCCTCCCCGAAAATCTCGGAGAAGGCCTCTTCTTTATACACCCGGTTATGCAACCACGTAAAAGCCTCGAGTAATTCTAGGTGTACAGCGCACTGGGAAACCGTGGGTAGTCCCGACACCGCCGGCTGCAGCGTTGTGATAGTGAACACCTGGGGATCGGGGATGGCCGGGGTGTCCTTTCTTGTTGCGGCTGGAGCGAATACGGGCGGTATTGTGCTTTGGCGAAAGTGTAAGAACGACATTTTTATCACTTATCAAATACTCATTCCGGGAAGAGGGGAGGAAGGGGCCAAGAGGGAGTTGTTTTATAGAGTTGGTGCGGATAAGGTCCTGATGGCCTTGCAAGGCGATGCTCGGAGGGTAAGATGCGGCTGTGATGCGAGAGGTTGTGTGACGGGGCGCTATTGGAGGGCGGAGGGAGAAGATCATTCCAGGATTTGGTACGAGTATTATGGTAAGGCGTTCTGCAGGTGGGGCTGCAGCTTGCGGCTCCTAGGAGCTTACGGCTTGAACGTGTCTTGGGCGTTGTTGTAGTACAGTCCACTAACAGGGGTCGGATCAGAACTACTCGAGTAATGATTTTTTGTTACCCTAATTTACGAGTGCTCGAGTGCTTTGGCGATTCCCCAGTTTCGCCATGGCTGCCGTTGGGACTGTAGTAACTTATCGTACTTTGTCGTAGCTAGTGCACACCGAATACCGGTAACCAGGCTCTCCATCCCTTAACACAGGATCGGTCATTTGCCAAGCCCCTCGGGCAAAAAGTTTTCCATCCCGAGTATCCATACCGAATCGCAAAATTCCCTTAGCGCAGATACTATTCCAGTACTTCAATGTCCAAAGCTATTAATCAATAACTGAGGTGGGGGGAAATCTCTGAAAGGATATGGGAAACTCATTATTAAGAATAATTGTTGAATGTTTAAGTTGCTTGATATATCTTGTTTTCCTTCATCCGGGTCGCTTACTCTCATACCTCTCACCTTATATTTTTCCTAGAATCAGTGCTGTTTGGATATCTTCCAAGCATAAAAGTTGAAACAATTGACTTCTTTAAATAGAATTGTATCAATTCTTTCTCTTGAATAGTTTGGGCTTTTCAGATGGACCGGGCTTTGTTTAGGTCAGGTGGGATTCGGGTTCGGCCAACTATCATTTGAGCCAAGTTTACACCAGACTCAAGAATTTATTGCCCATGCCAGCATATTGTAGGGATGAATAATATACTTGAATCAAAAGTGTAAACTGAGATATTGAAATGAGTAATATTATAGTAGGTAACCGTAGGCCCCAGATTATACACTCAAAATCTTTTTGCAATTTTCACGAAGGACTGGACTAAACAATAAAAGAGTATCTATCCTGGCTTGGACTCAAGTCAAATAGACAGATTTATTGCGAACAGGAGTCTATCTAGGCTAAAAGCTAGCTTATTGTAGCAGGTCTTGGTATTCTTTCATGTGTATTGGTAATCATGCGGTTGGTGGTTCTAGCCAAGGTTACCAGGAAGAGAAAATGAAAGAAACTGAAATTGATAAATTGAAGTTTAAAGCTAAATACTGATAGTTATGATGAACTGAAGTGATCAGTTCTCAGAAAAGTGATAAAGAATGTTGAATAAAGAACAGTTCAAATCAGCCGAATAAAACCCACACTTGGCCGCCTCTATCCCTTTGAGTTTTCCATAGCAATTTACTAACAAAACCCTATCCACGAAGACTGCTCACTTGTATTACTTACTACGTAATGAGCTACACAATTTGCAATGATCATGAAAATTAACTTGAAAAAAGCTATTTAGAAGTTCGGCATTATTGTACCAATAGAAAAGACCGGATCTGCAGGTTAAAAACAGAACCAAACAGAAAGGACAACTATCACGAAAGGACAACAGCCACAGAAAGAACAGAAAGAACAACTATCACACTGGCAGAAAGGACATCCGCCACAGTAAGAACAACCACTACAGAAAGGACAACCCCGCAGAGAGGACAACCGCCATAGAAAGGACAACCGTCACTGAGAGGACAACCGCCACAGAAAGGACACCCGCCATAGAAAGGACAACCGCTACACAAAGGACACCCACCACAGAAAGGACAACCGTCACTGAGAGGACAACCGCCACAGAAAGGACACCCGCCATAGAAAGGACAACCGCTACACAAAGGACACCCACCACAGAAAGGACAACCACGACTGAAAGGACAACCGCCTCAGTAAGGACAACCACAACAGAAAGGACAACCACCGCCAAGAGGACAACCGCCATAGAAAGGACAATAGTGACTGAGGGCCTGAGGACAACCGCCGCAGAAAGAACAACCACGACAGAAAGGACAACCGCCTCAGTAAGGACAACCACAACAGAAAGGACAACCACGACTGAAAGGACAACCGCCTCAGTAAGGACAACCACAACAGAAAGGACAACCACGACTGAAAGGACAACCGCCTCAGTAAGGACAACCACAACAGAAAGGACAACCACCGCCAAGAGGACAACCGCCATAGAAAGGACAATAGTGACTGAGAGCCTGAGGACAA
>Ga0307517_10007619_pt1 | contig 15739 bp, 14 predicted proteins | sample 23_EM_MG_FD_194515 | JGI IMG/M metagenome (GOLD analysis project Ga0307517, IMG submission 194515) | Populus trichocarpa ectomycorrhiza microbial communities from riparian zone in the Pacific Northwest, United States - 23_EM | ecosystem: Host-associated > Plants > Roots > Unclassified | place...
GTTCACCCTTTGTCACTTCTAGCTTCGTATTCTTATGTTTCTCTTTGTTGCTCAGGTAAACCAGAAGTTTGTGGATGCCGGTAAGGCAATGTGGAGAACTTTGAAATTCCCAGATGTGTGGAGACCATGTGTTTATATGTACTTATCCATCGCATTGAGCATAGATATCCATGAAGGCTTGTTCTACTGGTACACAGACTCAAAGGGGGGTCCATCTTTTTCTCAGGTACATGGTTCTGCATTCATTTTCCCTGACCGTCAAGAGAACTGAGAACCGATTGTCAAATTGACTAGGTAAATAGCTACTCATAATGCCCTCTTATGCAGGAGACTGTTGGTTTCATATTCTCAATTGGTTCGATAGGATCTCTCTTAGGAGCATTACTCTATCAAAATGTTCTGAAGGATCACCCATTTCGAAACCTACTTTTCTGGATTCAATTGCTATTTGGTTTGTCTGGAATGCTAGATTTGATGCTGGTGCTGCGTTTGAACTTGAAATTCAGCATACCAGATTATTTCTTCATTGTCATTGACGAGAGTGTCTCTCAGATGATTGGAAGGCTAAAGTGGATGCCCCTTCTTGTGCTCAGTTCTAAGCTTTGCCCCCCTGGGATTGAAGGCACTTTCTTTGCTCTACTAATGTCAATTGATAACGTTGGACTCCTCTCATCTCAATGGGGCGGAGGCTTTATTCTTCACTTACTAAAAGTTACTCGGACAAGATTTGATAATCTCTGGATCGCCATTTTGACCCGGAACATATTGCGAGTCACTCCACTTTGTTTACTATTTCTTATTCCGAGAGGTGATCCCAACGCTTCAATACTTCCAACTGAAATCTTAGGTGCAAAAGAGGAGGCTGAAAATGAGAATATCGAATTAGTGTCCCTCGTCAGCAGTGTTGATGGTAAATAGCTTAAACAAGATTGTTCAAACTAAACATGTTCAAGTTTTCTTAGTGCAAATACAGAGGCCTATGCTAAAATCTCTCAAGAACACAGATTACTGACTTTGGGGGATCTGAAACAAGAAACTGCTGCGAACAGCGCAACGTATAATTGCACTCGTCATCTTCTGATTTATTCTTTGAAATCATTGTTCAACCTGTTAAGATTGAGTTCAGAAAAGATGCCTGAATTATCAAACAAGGAACGTTATTTTGTATTTTTTCAACACAATCACTTGATTCCGTTTGTAGGCAAATACTAGAGAATTTTAGTATGTAAAAATGTACTGCAGGAGCACTTGGGAGTTGATTTATATAAGCTCAAGAAATATTTTTATGCAGCTGCATTAAGCTTCTCAGCTTTTACTCGAAAATTTCATGGATTAATTTCATGGATTGAGGTTCTGCTGACACTCTTTGTTTTTTAGTTTGGAAATGTGTTTTAAAAGTGTTTGGTTTGGAAAAACATTAAATTGATGTTTTTTTAGTGTTTTTTATGGTTTTAATGTAAAAAAAAAAACTAAAAAAAAGTTATTTTCATATATTTTCAAGCAAAAAACATCTTATACTATACCAGGAGTCCCAAGCAGATTTGTTAGCCAAGAGAAGAGTGGAACTCTTTTAACATAACCTGCCATCTCTTCTCTTTTCCAAAGGTAATAGGGTTAAGTATACATAAACATACTGCAGGTGGATGGCCATTGACACATTGACCCTAGACTTCACTAAATATTAGGGGAGGAAGATCGAAACATGTTCTTGTAAATATACAGTATACTAGTGTAGTGTTGATGTTGCTGGCAAACTTAAGAACCTAACAAGAACGAGACTTAGGCTCTCTTTAGCATGATTTTTATAGATTAATTTGTGTTGTTTTTAAACTATTAATTTATAGAAAATCATAAAAATATTTGATTATAAATATTTTCTGATATAAAATTAAACGCGTCGCAGCACTTTAGATGATGAGCTTTCGTCAGATGCTTCTGATCTTCTGGAAGATGAAAGGAAGGCGAAGAGCAACACTGCGAAAGAAAAGGTTATCAAGAAAACTACGTGCAAAAGAGTCTTTGCAACTCCGAGGTCACTATACTTTGCCAGTTGCAACGCAAACTGATGAATAGCAATGACTGCCGGAGTTGAAAAGAACAGGAGGGTCCCACATAATACCAAGAACCCAGAAAAAAATGATTAAAAATCAACTCATATTAACCAGAAAAGAAAAAAAGTAACAAATCATTGCATCAGAGAAAAATTATACATTTGATGACAGATTCAGAAACATGTGATTTAATGCAGTAATGAGCACGAATTTTAACAGGCACTGAAACACAGCCAATATAAATTTAATTGTGAAACCGAAATACATGGCTGTTGGAACAAAAAAAACTTCAAGGCAGACATTCTTTAGCATGCCATGTCTTCTTGGTGTTAAACGTCCCCCCTATAATGTTCATAGGATGATCACATGTTGCACGAGGAATCATAAAATCCCCGTGTGCACACACCAATAGGCTCATTTTACGCGTCTCCTCCTGTCCCTGCTTCTGTCATGATCATCCAGCTCTCTGCTTCCACTCTTTTCCCGGCGATCACGGTCCCGTCTTTCACTTTCCAATCTCTCCCTATGCCCTTCCCGGTCCCCTGTTGAGTCATTTCCCCTCTCCCTGTCCCTAAGTGATAATTTTCGTTGCGGGCTTTCACTTCTGCTTTCATTGCGGTGTCGCTTTCTTGAAGAATCATGATTATCACTACGTCTATCCCTCCTTTCAGAAGATATGCTCTCTGCAGTTTCAAAGCAAAGGGAAACTATTATGTTTTCCAATTTTAGAGTTTGAATTGTTCTGGCGTCTAGGCTGACCAAATACACCAAGCAAAGAAACATATGTGACTAATGACCAAATCAACAGAGACAGTAAACAATATATATAAAACTAGCAGAGCACAGGGAAACAAATATCCTAACCAGTGGAATGTTACATGAAAGATTCAGTCTTGCAAACTGATCACTTACTTTTGCTAGTGACATCTTCATTAGAACTTGATAAGCCATATTCAGACTCCAGCCATTTCCGATGTATTGCAACTTTCCCCTCAATTTCCACTGAACTTTTCATTCCTCGCTCCTCAAGGGATTCACGATACTCAATTAAAGCAACTTCCAAACGTCTCAATTTTTGTCTGCAATATCATGAGCCAAAATCAGACAACGCATATACATGAAATGTGCAATAGTGCAAATTGGTTATGCCAAGGACAGTTATACATGACTGCCCTAAACAGGGACAAAAGGAGGGAGCGGGATGGAAACTCAATGTGACAAACGATGATGTTTCCAAAACCAAATCATTTGAGAAACAAATAGGTATGATGACCACAGAAGAAGTGGGTATGTACCTCTGCTCTTCGTTCATTCCACTATCAGGTTGTGTTGGAATGTTTGCATCAGTTGCGAATTCCATTTCATCTGCCTTACCTTGACCATCACCAGCATTTTCACTTCCAGAAGATGAGTAGCTCAACCCGAGATCCCTAGCACTTCTCTTTTGTTCATCGTCACTTTCATCATCATCTCTAGCCCATTTAGATGCTGGCAGAACAGGATCGTTCTTCTCTTTCTTAGCAAAGGCTTTTAGTTCAGGTTGCTTAATCAGGAGGGTTGAAGCCACAGATACAGACCCTTTGTTCTGAGATGGCATCTCATCCTCCCCATAAACATTCCACCCTGTCGATCCCACTGGCTCTGCTTCAACATTCATTTCTCTGTGAACACTTGAATATCTACTGGAACTTGAATTGCTCTGAGCAATTTTCAAGTCATCATCTAATTCATATCCCCTTTGTCTTTCTGCCTCTTCCAGGCTCAGCAATCGTGCCACCATCATCTCTCTACCACCAACAAGCGACAATCCATTATGTCTGCAACGTCTTTCCAACTCAGCAAGAGGAAGATTCATTAGCTCCTTCACAGCTGCTCCTTTGCCCATTGCTAATGCAGCATCTTGATTGATCTTTGCCCCTTCAACTGCGTCTTCTGAACTACTCTTTTTCTCTATTTCGGGTGCATCACCACATATAGAATGAAAAGGGATCACACCAGAGTTACTAGAACGTAGAAAAGTAGCCCGTAGTCCATTCACATATGCATCTGAAAACAGAAACCAATCTGACCATACTTGCAACACTTTCAGAACCCGTTCCTGTTGAAAGCCATATGAGCTCATATTTAAAGCGCAGAAAAGATAACAAAATTGGAACTGAAAAAAAAAATAGTATTACAGCTCACCTTAAGGGCCTCAGCAGTAATCCTTCCAGTTATACTACGATACAAGTCATTGAAGCTTTCCATTATGTCAGGTAGAGCAGCTTCAAACTTAGTGCGATATGCAGATGCATTTTTTACAGGAGCACTACTATTATGAAGGATGTCAGAGACAAGCATGAGTCTTGCAACTTTCGTTGGAATGGGAGTTTCTTTAAGTGTCAAAGATTCTGTCAGAACTTCAACTACCTGCAGGGCAAAACAAAGAAATTAAGTACAATAACAATCATCAAGATAAATAGCACCAATGCTTCCATTATTTATTTACTTATAAGATGGATCTCGACATCTCATTTGCAGGTCTAGTTGAAACAATTTGTAGACTAATGACAAAGAGAACATAAAAAAACTGGATTACATAAAGTGCTTTTTTTGACTTCGATGGAGAACAACAGAAAATGGTGCGCACTCAACCATCAAACAATGTATGAAAAAAGATAATGAAAACAAAATGCACTATTATAAGGCTGTACCTCTCCTGCAGCATCAGCATTATCCAAGGAAAAACCCATAGCATCCTTTATCTGACTTCTTTCCAATGTTAATGCACGCAACATATCCTCAAACTCATCCCTTTGTGGATCAGTCAGTGTTCTTTCAGAGTCAACTCGCTGAAAAAATTCAATCAGTTAAATTAACTCTGCAATTATACAACTTAGGAAAGCTATTCCTACCAGAAAAAAGTAAACATACCCTGCTTCTTCCAGCAGCATATGTACTACCAGACTCCTTTTCATGCTCTGGGCTCTTTGCTGTGGGCAGAGGTGGTGGCACCCATCTAAAAAAAGGATAATGCTATGTTATTCTCCAGTACAACATACCAACATATTCAAAATTTTACACGAGTCCTTCAGAAAAGGCTAGCACAAATAGCCATTGAAATAGTAATAACCTTCCGCTACCAGTTATCATGATAAAAGGCTCTGTTCGCCACCTTTGAAGAGTATCACCCTGCAGGCCAAGCATAATTGATCATTCTCAAATCCGCATACAGGTGAGTAAATGAAATGATAGTTTCTCTTTGCAAAAGAGATCGCTTTATAGGAAATTTTGCATAAAATACCACAAGTAAAAGAAATCAAGAAAAATGATTGTGGCCACTGAGAAGAAAAACCTCAAAAGTTTAAGCATGGTATTGAAAATATGAAATCTTGGAGTAAATCCTATTTGGAGGGAGGGGATGTTTACGACATTGGGAGAAATGGCAGATGCCATAAAATCTAGCACTCTCAGCCTCATACAGTAAAGTAAGGTCATTTTTCTAAGAATGTCGAAAATTTCTATAAAAGAAGTACAAATACATCTGAGTCATGTGATCCATGCATACAAGAAGGTATACCTGAGCAAAAGAATAGAGCCTCCAAACATAATAAGTATGTTCTTTTGATCCAAGCTCAAACAAGAAGTTGAAAAGAGGATTCCCACGACCCCTTTGCATGATAGCTTGTTCAAAAGCACATCCTCCATCAAGAACATATAGAGCCATTGTATCAATCATATGGTGGAGGTGATCATCCTCAGGTGGAGCAACCATTATATCAGGAACATTTGGAGTAAGAACCTAGACACCAAATTAAGTCACTAACATGTGCTTGGAATAACATATTAAAACTTCATTATATCATCTCTGACCAATGAATCCAACCATCAAATTCGTGAATGGACCATGGGGACTATAATTCAGAATTTAGTTATCATGGGCTCAGTTAAAATATGAACCAAAAATAATTTCATTTAACAAGTAATCAAAATTATATTTCAAAGGGACAACAAAAATAACTGTTCTGAACTTTTGATGCTTTACAAACATAACCTCAAGACAGAAAACGCTTTATACCAGGATCAGATGGCTATCCAAGAAAAGAAAAAACCTCATCATTCCAAAAGGAATTCATTTATCAATAAAACATAACATAACGATGTTCCAGTCATGTTGCCACATGACAGTTCATTTTCATAAGTATCATAGCTGCACAACATTCTTGCTAGAATAAAGCAAGCAGACAGTTAGTGAACCTACCAGTTCAGAGTTCTGATTTGGGACAGAGGTGACTGGTGGACCTGATGGACCAGAGAGAATCACAGTGGCACCCTATCAAACACAATAAGAACATTTTAGAAGCATTCCATATGAAGAAAGAGAGCAACCCGCCTTAAGCTGCCCATTTATGCTAAGAATGTTAAATGAAAACGCATTTATTTTGTTCAGAGGAAATTAGTCTCACGGCATCAGATTAGTATGTGCATCAATGTACCATAGATCAATTACTGGTTCACAAAAGGAAAAAGCAGTATGCGTATAGATCAACCTGATATGAGCAATAGGTTAAGGTGGAAAACTATAACATACCTCTTTACTCCTAATAGCCATTTGTCCAGGTGGTGGAGCAGGTAATGCCTGTGATGGAAGAGCCACGGATTTTCCCCACCCAATTTTCAACTCATATTCATACACAACAACTCCTATGACATGAAATAAATTACTTCAATCACTTTAGTGTTCCACTCCATATAATGAATATTTGAATAGTAGCTCAAATAAAATGGTATCCAGCTAAAATAAACCCCAAAATAGTGATATTGATACACAATGATCACGAAAGATGTGCAGTGCTCGTCATATCAGGAGATACCTTGGCGCAAAGTAAATACCCGAAAAACATGGATTAAAAGAGTGAATGACCGAACCTTGCATTTCATCCTTTGCAGCCTGCCCATCAACTCTATTCATGAATGCTACGAATCCACAGTTTCTTTGCCGTCTCCGCTCTTCTTCTGTCCTGGGCCACATTATCTTCACACTAGCTATGGGTCCAAATCTTCCAAAAGTTCTCAGAAGAAAATTCTCATCGACCTAGACATAAAAGCAAGAATTAAAATGCCCTTGGCTGTATAAATAGCAGAGAATTAACAAGTAGAGATGCAAAAAAGAAATAAAAATTCAAAGTAACAATCTGACCTGTGGTGAAAGATTCCCAACATAAAGATTCGTGGTTTGTGGATCAACGTCATCAAATGATCCAGGCAGCTTTCCACTTGGATCAAAGTCATCAGGTAGTTCATCAAAACGACTAGATGGCTGGGGAAAAGAAAAAGAAAAGGAAAACCTTAGTTAAAGATCCATTTATGTTCAAGAGTGGTGAAATATGCAAAGTGTGAGTATATAGTGTGTACGCATTTGCACTAGGGACTTACTGCAGAACTTTCATTATGGCGCCCTTCGCGCCAATGTTCCCGTTCTTGATTTCGCCTCTCCCTCATCTCATGTTCATGCTTCAGCTCCTCCATAAAATGATCTATGTTTCGAGTCTTTCCCTTTTCCTTCTCCTTTGGTCTCTCCTCCTCCCTCTGCAAAAATATGAGAACACATGAAATTGACCGTTACAGGAAAAGGCTTAAGAACCAACAGATATAGATGCCTTCTATCAAAATGCTAACCTTCTTCTCAAGTTCTTTTCCCTTGGATGCCATAGGAGGTGGTATGAAAGATGGAACATACCTGCAGAAGTAATATTGCAGATAAACTTCTATGTCACGAAGACAACTGTTTATTTTGCTGTTGCAGCCATAATCTAACAAGTGCTATCCACATCCCTTTCAAATTTTTTAAGTGCCTAGAACTATTAAAATGTATTAGTTATTTGACTTTGCAGTCTCTTTTTAGCCCTTCAAATCCAAAAATTTTAAAAATTTGGCAGTCAACAAATAAAAACGACGTGGTTATTATCAGTCAGTATTATTCCTTTTAAGAATACATCTTAGAATATCACACTTCTGAAAAATTCAATCAAAGGTTGCTATTCTAAGAGATTGAAAATTTGCTGTGTCGAAAAAACGTAAATTAGGGATCGACACAAAATCTATGCTCACTTATAATTGGTTCAAATGATTATCAATTTCGATTTTTAATGCCATCAAATATGAAAAGCACACAAATTAAACTTTTTTTCCTATTTTCTTCTATGTACAAAACTAACAAATACAAAACTACACTTGAGGATTTTATCACCACACAATTCTCTCATTTCTAGTGATGCCTTACCAAATGAGCATGGGAACATGGTTAATCAATCAAAAGCATTAATTTACCTACTTCCCTTCTTTGGAACAGATACCCCATCTTTCGACTTTTCACCTGCCATCCGCGAATGATAAAAAAGGCCCATACTTTTATTAATGTGTCCGGTAACAATATAAAACTATTTATTTATCCATAGTGTGAAACAGTTAAGAATAAAGAAAAACAACGGGAGAAAGAGACTCGTGCATTAACATTAATGAGCAATCAAAATTCCTAACTAACCTTTAGAATCAATCTTCAATTTCTCATTGGGATTGATAGTTCCACCTCGAACAAAAGTCTTTGATCCGGGCGCATTATCCCCTTGAAACGACTCCACAAACTCCGCATACAAACGAGCTGTTTCATCCTCCGCTCTCTTCACCAAAAAAATCAGAAAATCAGCCCATAAACAAAACTACCAAATTTCTTCAACCAGTAGAAACCGCATGAGCTCAAAACTCAGGCAATGACAGCAAACACACACACATCACACACCTTTTTCCTCGCCTCTTCTTCCTCTCTATGCTTCTGGAATGGAGTCTTTTTTCTCGTGATGGAGAAAGAACTCATCTTTGCATTAGATTCTGACATTATCAAAGTTCAAAGTTCAGTCAAAACTCACAAAAAAAAAGTATCCAAGCTCAAATCCGTTAATTAATAAATCAATAAAAAAATGAAGTCAGCATACAATAGAGCACCACAGCAACAGCAACAGAACCCTAAATTCACTTCCAAAAACCACCAAGTCTGCATACCAATCAAACTAAACCTAATTATTCAACTAACAAATTCTAAGATCGATCGCCAAACTTATGGCCAAACTAAACCTAATCAGTCAACCAATTAGAAATTAGGGCTTCTTTCAAATTACTGAACGAAGTCATTGACATCAATTTTCTAACTTGCAGTTACAAAAGTGTAGCAAGAACGAAAGAAAACTGATGTCGAAGACAAATTGAAAGAGAGGGGGTGAGTGAGTGAGTGAGCGGCAGAGAAGAACGAACCAAGTAGAGCTGAGTTGAGCGAGTTGAATCAGTGAGCGAATAGGGGTTTTGTGGAGGGTGATTTGGGGCTGGTAAAGGGAGTTCTCGGTTTCGTCTTCGTCTTCTTGGTGATGTTGTAGCTGTTAATTCAATCTAGTAAAACAATCAATCTCGATAGAGAAAGGAGGCGGGTGACTTTTTTGGGCTTCTTTTTTCATTAAAAGATGGATACTAGTTAATGGGCCCAGATCTGACCCATCAAGAACAAATTAGTTAATTCAATCATGGTTGTCAAATTCAATCCGAATTGTCAAATTCAACCCGAAATATGATTTAACTAGAGGCCCGGGTCACTGGATTTTTAGGTCAATTCCCAAGTCACCAAATCAATCCTAAAAAAATGTCTTTTTATTTTGGACAAGAAGTTTTAAAAAAAATCCTTAAAAAAAAACTAAGTATATCTCACTCAAATTTAATTAGATTAATCGATCAAGAGTTGGGTTGAATTGTTATATCAATTAAATTTTAATATAAATTTGAATAATGTTATTCATTCCAAGATATTGAAGAATTTTATTATTATGCTTACAACTTTTAGCTTCGATGTGGATATTCATTTTTGTCAGGTTAGTTTCAAATTATCTCAAATGCAAGCTTGAAGCAATTCTATTTGAATTTTGACTCCAACTATAAATATTTTTATTTTTTAGACGGGTTGAAGTATTGAGACATTTTTAAATACCTAAATTAAAATTTTGGAAATACAAAAGGAAACAAAAAAAAATAACAAAAAAAAGACAAAAAAAAACCTCTCTGTATACATCAGAACTCTTTTATAGTTTCTAAACTTGACTTGGAAGTCAACTAGAGACAAGTCCTGAGTCATGAATTAGATGGATTGACTTGGGTTAACTCAAGTTAATTTATTTTTTATTTTATAAAAAAAGTGAAAATGATATTGTTTTGAAAAATAAAATCAACGAGTCTTGATTGGTATAGATAATTGACTGATCTATTAGTTTCAGCAATTTGATTTATTATTTATAGTCAAGATATATGTTAATTGGTAGTAGGTGATATCTAGTAAGTCAAGTAACAGATAGTTGTGGTAGTAGCAGGTGGTGTCTAATAAGTCGGCTGATTGATAACTGATATCTGCAAAAGATTTCATTTGATGAACGTGAGGATTCTCTGATAATAAAGTCAGTAACTTTATAGAGAGAGAAAGTGCAATGATATTTTAGAAAGGTAAACTTTGAAAATATATATGCTTAAAATATTAAAAATGAAAAGATTGTACCTCGTCATTTTATGGAAAAAGAAGTTAAAATGTAATTTCACATTTATAATATTTTGAGTTATATTTTATTTAAATAATACATATTAAATCAATATAAAATATCAAGAAACCCGTATAAAGTTCCAGATAAATCTCTTAATGAGTGTTGGGCTTGGGACACGTGCATGAGCCCATGAGGTTTTTTAAAGCCCATTTAGGTTTTTTTGAAGGATTCATAAATAATATATATTTTTAATGTTAAGAGAAATGGTAAACAATAAAAGTTGAGCAGCTGGAGCAATAATAATATTTATTGTTATTATTATTGATATTATAAAAAAAAGTTGGCATCCAACCATGCCTCGATCATTCATCACAATAAATTTTGAACAAACAAGAAATTAATTTATAATGGATTTTGAGATGTTGATATGACAATTTCTCAAAATTAATTATTTGGGCAAGGGACAAATTTGAAGTTTTACCAAGTTTACTGAAAGATCTTGACATAAAAATACACTGGCCAAACAACAAAAGTGGCCTTTCATCAGCAACCTGAGCAGAGCTTCAATTGTGATGATTATACATGCATGTTGGAAAGATAGTGAGATGAACAGAGAAGCGATACAATTTCCAAATCAAACAACATGGGATTTAGAACAAAGCCTACGCAATACATTGAATCGCACTTTAATATATTTCGCATTTCTATTGGATTCAACTCGCAGAAAACTTGAATACTAGTTATCATTTTAGTGTGCCAATCTCTTAAGATGTTGAAGCAGCCGCTGTTTGATCCACTGTCTGTCATTTGGAAGGTAGGCCTGAATTGAGTGCTCATAACTGCAACACAGAAATAAATAAACAGGACATCAGCTATCCCGCAAAAGCAATCATAAAAAATCCATGCGAGTCTTTGTGCTAATTACATAAAGCTACATCTCATTAAAAAAATCAAGACATTTTCATGCTTCTCCACTGGATATCGATATTAGAGTTGGAATGTAGCTGGCTAGATGAATATAAAGAGACAGCAGAATGACCCAGCTTAGTAATAATTGCCTTATTTTCCCTTCAAGCATAGCCCAAATGGCCCGAGGTTCCTTAGTCTTTCCAATAGAAAACTCTCATTCTCAAACAAGTGAAATCTAAGTTTTGTGGGCCATTCGCTAACAGTGTTTAATTGAAGAAAATTCTCTTGGCAATCAACACAAGTACACAACTGTTTGGGAAGAAGATTGACATTGAATGTGATGGTGGGAATACATACTCTTCACCAGCCAGGTTCATGGATATGTAAATGCACATTAAATATTTTCACCTCCCAGTAAAAATAATTTTGAGAGTCAAAATGCAATACTCTTAGCTACCCAAGCATGATAGTTGACATGGACGTCTAAAGGTATTCAATAGCCAGCTTCAAAGTCTTTGGATGTGTGTGTGAGTGGAGGGAGGGAAGGAGAGAGAAATACACTAATGCGCTCATGTCTGCAAGGCCATCAATGAAATTGTAGAGGTCTCCAATATCATAAGTGATGTTTCTGTTGGCTGGATTTAGGTCCTTGAGCTTCCTTTCGTATAGTGCACAAATACCTACAAATGCTCACGACAAACAACCTCAATGAGTAGGGAAATTTTAACAACATTACATTCATTGAAAAGTAAATCTAAGCGCTAAGCAAATGGTTAAAAAGCTTATGATGGGTTCATTTCATAATTTGACAGCCTATTTCATAAGAGTCACCTCAGCCATTATACAAGCACAGACAGGTGGTTTGGGCCTTTAGGATAAAGTGAAAAGCTGGACTACCAAATAACATTAAGATGTCACGTGATCAGAACAGAACCAATCAACTTCCAAACACAGTGTATAAAATACCAACTATCTTCATTTCCTGCTAAAAAGCTAAAGGGAGTAAAAGTAAATGAACAGAGTATACCCTGTATCAAAAGTAGACGAGGGAAGGAGAATCAATAACCCTAACAAGGGAATACGGGGTGGACTGACAAAGAGATAACAATATTCATGTAACTACTGCAACTAAGATGGCTGAATGAAGTTGACAAAGCTACTTAAGCTGTAAAATGCACAACACAACCATAAACCCACAATCCATTACACCAATTCCATTACTTCTGCACTCTATATTGACACAGGTACTATGATGAGAGGAGGAAACACCCTTCTTGACTGAGGGCATAAATAAACGAAAAACACAAAAACCCTTTAAGCCTAACAAGCTACTATATCTACTCCAATCTTCAAAATAAAAATAAAATCTCACAGAGCCAATCATAATCAACAAAAAACTCTACAGTAACACAACAGCAGCAGGACATAGCTCACATACCATCCATAGCTTGACTTATGGAGTCATAATCCATGAAAGTTCTGGTAGCTCTATTTTGAGAGGTCTGCATCAAAACTATAGTGTGCCTATTTGCCTACACATCGAAAACATAACCAGTCAAAAACAACCAAAGAAGAAGAAGAAGAAGCAAAGCATGAAACTTAACCAAAATTAACAAAAGCCCATTTCTTAAGAAACTAAAAAGTTCAATAATTTACAATTCAATCAAACAAAAACTTAAATCTCATTCAATTATTTCGAAACCCTGATTTAGAAATAGAAAACGAGATTGAGAAAAAATTAGGGATTTGAAATAGAATCAAACTGGGGATTCAGTAAATAATGAAAATTAGAGGAGAAATTCGGGTACCATAGCTTGAATTGCAAGCGGAAGCTGTGGATTATTTAGGGCAAGGGTTTACGGCCCTTTTCTTGGTATGAAATGAAAGTAAACTGAAAATGATTTTCTTTGAGAAAAGTTTGTGGGTCCTACAATTATAAAGAGCCACTATAAAATTGCCACGTTAATTTTCTAGTTTTTTTTTTTATATATATGATTGTGTCTCAAAGCTATAAAGTATAAACTTTGTTAATTAAGTTCGAAATTATATTATTATAAGTAAAGGGAAACACAATATGGATGGTCAACAATGTGTTTTTTCCCAATTTGTCCCTGCTAAAACAGACTAAATGCATAGCTATTTGGGGTATTTTTATCATTTCATAAGGGCATTTGTCTACCATAGTGATAGGGTAGGGGTGTATTTATTTTTTTATGAATTTTATGTACGATGAAATTGAAAATTATTTAAAGAGATTTTTTTTATTTTTTATACATAATAAAATAATTAAATTACCTCTAAAAAATTATATCATGCTCACCTATATCTTTCAATTATGCTATTTATTAATAATTTTAGTTAAATTAGTCTCTCATCAAGCCTTTAAAAAGCAAATTAAAAAAAAAAAAAACTCATGAGCACAATGAATCCACAATATTCATTACTTTTAAAATATATTTGTTGTGAGGTGTATCGTGTGACGCTTCTTACAGAAAGCATGAATTTTATTTTTTTGAACGCAACACAACTTTTAAACAAATATATTTTTAGTATGTGTTTGAGATAATGATATAATTATATTTTTTGATGGGACCTATAAAAAAAACAATAAAAAACATATTTTTTTTTACATATATAATCTTAAGGATTCTGCCTTAAAAAAAAAACAATTTGTGTCATAGGTGGTCTTCAATACCTCTCTCTCTCTCACATCCAGACATAGCATTTGTCGTTAACAAACTTTTGCAATTTATACATAAGCCCACCGTCATGCATTGGACAGCAGCAAAGAGACTACTGCGCTATTTGAAGCAGACCATTTATCATGGCATTCATATCCGCAAACCTAAACTCAATCTTAACCACCTACACCAATGTTGATTGGGCAGGAAACTATGATAACAGGAGCTCAACATCTACCTGCATTTGCTTCCTAGGTCCACATCTCATCTCCTGGAGTTCACATAAACAAAGGGCTACTGCCATATCATCAATGGAGGCAGAGTTTAGGGCCCTTTCCAGAGCAGGATCTGAAACAATTTGGTTATTGTCCCTATGTCAGGAACTCGGCCTCCCTATCTGTTCGCCACCAACATTACTCTGTGACAACTTGGGTGCTACTGAACTTAGTCTCAATCCAGGGCAACATTCTCGCATGAAACACCTTCAAATTGACCTGCATTTTGTCCATGATATGGTTCAAAAAGGCATGCTGGAAGTTCTTCATTTTCACACTCAAGATTAGCTTGCGGATCTTCCCACCGAGCTTCTGTCGAAGCATCGTACAAAACAGTTGCGGTTCAAGATTGGTCTTGCTGACGGCAGCCCTATCTTGCGGGGGTGTATCAGAGATAATGGCGAAAATCCTGCAACAAACAGATCCCACAATGCCAGCCAATATCCAAGCATGTAACAGTCAATTGATTGTAAGAATCAATCACGACAGTTATATCTCTCCTAGGCACAATATCAACTAAATTTACTATAACAGATTTGTACTTCTTGGATATATATATATAGACTACACTTACTGCTTGCATGAGTGGTAGAATTGTAAGAGGAACCTTCTGATAATACATCTTCAATATCTTCATCATAGCCAAACGCTAAAGTGTATTTATATCAGATCCTCATTCAAAATTTTGTACATCATTTAAGTTTCAAGGAATTCTCTTCGTCAAGAAGCAACCGGGCTTCTTCACTTGTCTCCTTGACAAGAGCAAGTTCCAAGCCATCGTCATTTAGACTTGCATCAGAATTTGCTGTCAAAATATCCGGGGGAATCAAGTCATCCTCTTGATCACCCTTGGGAACAAGAAAAATCAAACCGATTGTTGCAAACCTCAGAAAATTTCTTATGAGAATGGCCAACCATAAGTTTGTGAAATCAGTTCTTGTTACATGAAACAGATGAAGAACAACTCCTCCACCCCATTTGGAAGAGAGCAAGCCAAGACTATCGATGCACATCAACAGTGCAAAAAAAGTCCCTTCAATGCCTAGAGGACATAGCCGAGTGCTTAAAACAATCATTGGGATCCACCTAATTCTGGATATGATTCGAGAGACACATTCTTCCATAATTACAAAGAAGTAATCAGGAATTCCAATGACTAAGTTCCATCGAAGGAAAAAGATAACATCGAGCATTCCGGTCATGCCATATAGGAGTTGTGCATAAAGGAGTAGGCTTCTGAATGGATAGTCCTTTAGAGTCTTCTGATATATCAA
>Ga0307517_10007620_pt1 | contig 15738 bp, 11 predicted proteins | sample 23_EM_MG_FD_194515 | JGI IMG/M metagenome (GOLD analysis project Ga0307517, IMG submission 194515) | Populus trichocarpa ectomycorrhiza microbial communities from riparian zone in the Pacific Northwest, United States - 23_EM | ecosystem: Host-associated > Plants > Roots > Unclassified | place...
TTTCACTGTGAAAAAAAAAAACTTTATATGTGTATTTGCATTACATTTCAGAAATGCTTTTAAAAAAATTTAAATTTTTTTATTTTTTTACTTCAAATTAATATTTTTTTGATGTTTTCAGGTCATTTTGATGTGTTGATGTCAAAAATATTTTTTAAAAATAAAAAAATATTATTTTAATATATTTTAAAAGAAAAAACACTTTAAAAAATAATCGTTGTAAATAGATCATTTTGATGTGTTGATATGAAATATAATTTATATACATCTGGAAATGTATATTTTATTTAGCTTGTCTGGAAGTGTAGTTGTGGTTGTTTTTTAAAGTGTTTTTCATTTAGAAATGTATAAAAATAATATTTTTTTTATATTTTTTAAAATTATTTTTGATATTAACGCATCAAAATATCTAAAAACATCAAAAACATATTAATTTAAAAAAAATAAAAATTTTTTTAAATATTTTTAAAATATAAAAATAAACAGAAATTAGCTATATGGACCCGATAATTATTGCTGGAAGCCTCCATAAAAAGCCGAAAGCATGAGGCTGTACGGAATGAGAGACCACCTGACCCCCCTAGTGTCTAAATCAATAGTCTCATTGCCATGTGCTTTCCATATCTATCAGTCAACATATATTTCCAATGAATTATTTTCTATAGTTAACAATCTTGTATTCTTCTTCTTGTTGTTTTTTATTTTTCATAATCATCTACAATAAAATAAATAGTTCTACTAATGGATAGGTAAAATTTGAAAAATAAAAAAGATTTGCATAAGCTTTCATCACCCCTTTATAAAAAAAACCATTAGGCATGAAGATGTTAGATGCACATAACTCGATTAGCGAAATAATATCTTTCTTTGAAAAAATATATTTTTTTTATTGCTGCACAAAAAAAATATTTTGTTGAGAATAATATATATATAAAATTATAATTCTTGATATGAGTATTTTTACATAATTTTTTTTATTTGAAAAATATGTTTTTTTTAATATTTTTAATATCAATATATCAAAATCATAAAAAAATTAAAAAATATTAATATAATAATTTTCTATGCAAAAAACATATTCAATCTCAAACAAGCACAAATTTAATAAATATTAAGCTGACTTAAGCCGATCTAAAATAAATAAATAAATAAATAAAAATCTTGTTTGATATTATTTTTCAATTTGTTTTTTGAATAAAAAAAGTTGAGAAAAAAAATATAAATAGGCTCTAAACTTCATTAATTCGAGTGTAATAAAACCGGTTTATATATAATTAATTTAATGTTTGGTATTATGGTGTAAAATATTTTTATTTAAAATAAATTAAAATAATTTTTTAATTTTTTTTTAATTTTTAATATCAACACATCAAAATTATAAAAAAAATACCAAAACAAATTAATTTAATATTTTTTTTAAGACAGTATATTTATAAAATGGATGTTAAAACAAAAGTTACTGTAATCCCAAAATACTAAATGAACATGGATGCTCGGGTCGGATATAAATGGATAGATATCGGGTATTAACCCTATCCATCACAAGTCCCATCGTCAAATAATAATGGCTCGCATTGTGTAAGGAAGGTTTTTTCCGAATTAACACACAAAGCATCTTTGCTTGGCTTTGCTTTGGATTATTTAAACAATTAGCCTTTGGCCTTCTGTCTTGTCTTAAATTTTCTATTCCTCTGCTTCTGCTCATCCTTCTATCTATCCTAACCCTAAAACCCCAAAAGGAAAAATATCATTTTGATCTGAATCATGGATGAAGAGTACGATGTGATTGTTTTGGGCACTGGTCTCAAAGAATGCATCCTCAGTGGTCTTCTCTCCGTTGACGGCCTCAAGGTCGGTTCTTCTTCTTCTTCTTCTTTCCCATATTCCCAATATGGTATGTGATGGATCTATATCGTTTGATTTGTGAATTCTACCCTGTTTTCTAGATTAGGGTTGCATACACAGATCAAGCTGATTGTTAATGATTGATCTGATCATTTATATTTGTTTGGATTTGCAAAGACTCTGGCTTTACTGGAGCTATTTACTGATTGATTTAAAAAATGAAAACTTTTCAGATGTTTTTGGAGAAACATGGATTGATTTCTGGTTCTTTAGCTTCTTATGCGAAGTCTTGAAATGAGTTTTCATTGAATCGTTTGCTGGGTTTTGGGTTTCACTTCAATCATGACCATCCTTCCTTTGACTTTCGAGTTGCAATCGTAGGAAATGGATCTGTTTGCATGGAATTACTGCAAATAACTGTACATGATTTCTGTATTCTCCTTTTGACAACTTTCGGCTGTATTTGGATCATATTGAGTTTTATGCACTTGTAAGAGTGTATTTGTTGATGCTAACATGATTACGTTTCGTGTACGTCTTGTTGAGTCAGGTCCTGCATATGGACAGGAATGACTACTACGGGGGAGAGTCTGCGTCGCTGAACCTCATTCAGGTCTGACTATTCACGATCTGCATTTGCCAATCACTTGCTGTTTTTCTGCTACTCACTACTCTTGTGAGTGATCGGTTTTGATTGTGAATTAATTTATTTACAGCTCTGGAAGAGGTTCAGGGGAAACGATAAGCCTCCAGCACATCTGGGCTCAAGCAGGGATTATAATGTTGACATGATTCCTAAGGTGTGTTTCCAACTTTGCTTCTCAACACTTCCTGTTATCTGACCAGTTATTCTGTTTCTGAACTTGTCATTTTATAATCTCTGCTCTTTTGTCATGTGTCTCCATATTGCTAGTTTATGATGGCAAATGGCAATCTTGTACGTGTCCTCATTCACACAGATGTTACCAAGTATCTGTACTTCAAAGCAGTGGATGGCGGCTACGTCTTCAACAAGGGAAAGGTATACTTATGTTCAAGCTCAGTAGGGGTTGATTGATCTCAGTAGTTTCTATTGTGATATGTTTTTAACTCAAAGCTGTTGGTATGGACTTCTATAATAGGTCCACAAGGTGCCCGCAACTGATATGGAGGCACTCAAATCTCCTCTCATGGGTCTTTTTGAAAAGCGCCGTGCTCGCAAGTTTTTCATATATGTCCAGAACTACGAAGACAGTGATCCTAAAACCCATGAGGGAATGGACTTGACTAGAGTGACTACCAGAGAACTGATTGCGTATGTTCTTGCTCCTGGTTTTATATTGCAACCATGCCTCTTTGTGTGCTACTTTGTAATACCTCACTGCAGCTTTTATGGATTCTCATGTTATGTTCAATACCTTTATTTTGGTTTGAAAAATATCTTAGAAGTTATTTGGATTGCTGTGAGTCAATTTGTATTCAACAATAAACTTGGTGAGCACAGTTTTTTCTTATTATCCAGTTAACTTTTGTCAGAAAATATGGTCTTGATGACAATACCATAGACTTCATCGGTCATGCATTGGCACTACATAGAGATGATCGCTACCTAAATGAACCTGCACTGGATACTGTTAAAAGGATGAAGGTGATAATCTAAGTATAGTTTTCGTACAAATGTTTTGATCTCTGTTACATTTGAATTTTTATTTTATTTTATGTGTTATTTGAAAATTTTCCTCCTGATTATGTGATAGCTATATGCGGAGTCCCTTGCCCGTTTTCAAGGAGGATCACCATATATTTACCCTCTGTATGGTTTAGGAGAGCTCCCACAGGTAACTCACTCACTCTCTCCCTGCCTACCCCCTACCTCTTCTTTCTCCACCCGTCTCAACCCTCAACATGCTAACTTGTTATATACTGAAATAATGACATTTATCTGGGTGTGTTGTTCCACCTAGGCATTTGCACGGCTTAGTGCTGTTTATGGAGGCACATACATGTTGAATAAACCTGAGTGCAAGGTACTTGTTTATGCTTCTGAAATTTGATTTGTTATTTCTTGTGTAATTGTGTCACCCTATATATGCTGATAAAAATATGCGTGCATATGACTGTTGTTGTAGACTGGAAATATAACATGGAAGTGGCAAATTGCTGTAATTTCAGGTAGAGTTCAACGAGGAAGGCAAAGTTGCTGGTGTCACATCAGAAGGGGAAACTGCTAAGTGTAAGAAAGTTGTTTGTGATCCTTCCTACTTACCCAACAAGGTATGGAGGACAAAAAAAAAAAGTTATTGAAGCCAGAATCTATATATATGTTCCATTATTTACAGAAAGTTGAATGCATTTGAACAGGCTAGGAAGGTTGGTAGGGTTGCAAGGGCAATTGCCATTATGAGCCACCCAATACCAAGCACCGATGAATCTCATTCAGTGCAGGTTATCCTGCCACAGAAGCAGCTGGGTCGCAGATCAGACATGTGAGTTCTAGATACTTGATCGGTTGTACAAATATTCTCCTTTCCAATCCCATATTATTTTGTAAAATATTGAAAGATTATAATTGGACATTTCAACATTATCTATTTTTAGTGTTACCATATATCAGCCTACATTTGAGTTGTGTTTTTTACAGGACATGATAGTTAAGTCTCTTGTCTGCTGCAGTTTAGGTGTTCTTATTTTTGTATTTATTGCTTTCTGGTTTAGGTATTTTTTCCTTTGATATAGCCTTTTCATGGTAAAACTCTGAAATCCGTTTGCCCAATTATCATTTTTGTGACTGTCTTGGAAAGCTTAGTTTCTGTTTTATAGGTAAGGACATCCATGGGGTATAGTTGAATTGCTTACTCCAATTGAAAGGTCTATCTGAAGGGGAAGCTTTCATTACGGTGACTCAGCTGGAAGAAATATATTGCCTCTCTCTGTGCTAAATTTTTGTGATGCTTCTGTATTGAGCAGGTACCTTTTCTGCTGTTCTTATACCCACAATGTTGCTCCAAAGGGAAAATTCATTGCATTTGTATCAACCGAGGCAGAGACTGATCATCCTGAATCTGAATTGAAACCTGGAATTGACCTCCTAGGTCCTGTTGATGAGATATTCTTCGATATTTATGACAGATATGAACCAGTCAATGAACCTTCTTTGGACAATTGCTTTATTTCGACAGTGAGTGCAATTTTTTTTTTCTGAATGCTGCTGCTAGTTATGATTGTGTTGCTTCCCCTTTCCTTTATGGATGCACCCTAATTCGAGTTTCTTAATGTTTGGCAGAGCTATGATGCCACAACACACTTTGAGTCAACTGTTACAGATGTTCTGAACATGTATACCATGATAACTGGAAAGGTAAGATTGCACTCTCTGGTGTTGGAGTATTTGTGGTATAAAACTACTCTTTGTAGAATCTCTACCATCTTGGGCTTGTGATTTTAATAGCTGCGATTCTGTTATGCACACAATTGTGATGTTAATCAATTGAACTCGTAAAAAGAGCTGCATGATTGACTTCTAAGAAAACTATTCACTGTTGAATTCTCTCTCTTGCTGGTATATGTTTTTGCCAATGTGCATGCCATTGATTGTTTGGCTGGATTATGTCAAGGGGAACATCTAATTAAAGTTTGTCCTTGACCTTTGGAGGAGGCACAAAACTGGGGGTTTGTATTTAAATTCTATTCAAATTTTAAGATTGAACTGGGGCAATATTCGAACCAGATCCTAACTAAGCATCAAAGGTGATCAGTTCTTGTACATATCATTTAAAGTTAATCGTATATAGTGTTTTTCTTGTTGCTTGTCATTTTATTCTCGCTGGAATCCACGTTGTAATTAATTCCACCTTTGATGTTGCAGGTTGTTGACCTCAGTGTGGATTTAAGTGCTGCCAGTGCTGCGGAGGAATGAGGAAAGCTGCATTTGCATGCCACCGATAACGTGCTTTGTTCCAAGTTGCTTTGAACATCACAAATTTCTCTTGGGATTTGGCTCGTAAGAGTGGGCATCAGACTCATCTAATTAGTCTGTCGTGGTCTTGGGTTTATCATTCCTTGTCTTAAACTATACACCATGTGACCTCCGATAAAGATATTTATGTTGTTTTAAATGCTGTCATATTTCCAAAGGGCAACTTTTATCTGGGTCGTGTAAGAGAGAGAAGTTGCCATTTCTTCTCTGCATGGTTGGGTTATAGGGTGGTGGAGTCTTCGGTTATATTTTATAATAGACAGTGCCTTTCCATATTTTACATGAATGAAATGGACGCACAAATTCAAGGTGTGTGTGTTGCTTCAGAGAGGCAACGTGAAGGTATTTTGGTGCTCTGCTGAATCGATAGTGGATTCTTAAAACAAGGACAGGCTGGTTGTGGATGATAGATTTTTATGATTTTAAAATGGGAAAATTAAAACCAAGTTTGGTCCAAATTGCAAATACTGTTATGGATTAAAAAATCAAACTTTTTAAAATATTTCCTAAAACAAGGACAGTCAAGAACTGCAAGATGCTACAACTTCTGTATGGTTGGCTGATTTCTAAGCTTTGATTTTATGGTGTTTGGTATGGTATACAGGAGTGTAGTTTGATCATGTTTTAAATTTCAATTGATGTAAAATGTAAAACATAATTTATCAAATTAGAGCTAGTAATCACGATTTAGATCAAATTACAAGATGCTTAATACAATTTTCCTTTTAAAAATAGGAACATTCATTAGTCCATGATGGACCTATTCCCAGTATAAGCAATACAGGATTCATAGTTGAAGCTTGGAAAATTTATCACATTACTATGATTTTGATTAAAATCCCAGTAAAAATACCCTTGGCCCGGCTGCTTTTTGTTTTGCCATTGCTCAAAGACCATACAGAGTTTTAAAAAAAATGTTTAGATTTATTTTTAATGCTAACATTTTCTTTTTTTCATTACTACTACTGTTACTTGTACTATTATTATTATTTAACTTGATAAACTAAAATCAAAGTTAATTTTATTATTAGGATGTAAAGCCCGGCCCAGCCCACCACTTAGTAGTCTATAATAAGCAAGCAACGGTGTCTCTCTCTTTACCTTGCTAGTTTATCTTGCTTGCTGAGACCTACGGGCTGCTACTGCTGTGGAAGACGACGACAACGGCGGCGGCATCGTCTGATTGATTCCTCTCACAAACATGAAGCTAGACGTCGAAGTGTTACGTTATCTCTCAAAGGACGACTTCAGGGTGTTAACAGCCGTAGAGATGGGGATGCGAAACCACGAAATAGTCCCCGCCGAACTCATAGACCGAATAGCCTCTCTAAAACACGGTGGCACCTACAAAGTCCTTAAGAACCTCCTCAAGCACAAGCTCGTCCACCACGACTCCTCCAAATACGACGGTTTCCGTCTCACTTACCTCGGCTACGATTTCCTCGCCATCAAGACCCTTGTTAATCGCGGGGTCATTTCCAGTGTCGGTCGTAAATTGGGGACCGGTAAAGAATCCGATATATACGAGGTTGCTTCTGAAGACGGTACCGTTTTGGCCATGAAGTTGCATCGGCTTGGGAGGGTTTCTTTTAGAGCTGTTAAGTCTAAGAGGGATTATTTGAGGCATCGCTCTAGTTTTAATTGGCTTTACTTGTCTAGACTCGCTGCTCTTAAAGAATTCGCCTTTATGAAGGTAAACCTTTCTCTTCTCAAAGAATGTGCTGTATTTTAGTGGGCTGCTTTGATTTTTACTGATTTTTGGAAAGGATTTAGCTTTATCGTGTCGAATTTGTGTTTTACTTTTTCATGGATGATAATGGGTTTTGGCTATTTATTTTAAGGCAAGGTTTGTTTTCTTTGTTCTTTTAGCTTTTTACTGTATTGGTTTGTTGTTAATTCTTAGAAATAATTTAGCTTTATCATGTAGATATTTGTGTAGTATTTTAATTGGGTAATAATGGGTTTTGGTTATTTTTTGAGTTAGGCATTGGAAGAGCATGGGTTTCCGGTTCCAAATGCTGTGGATTGTAATAGGCATTGTGTGATCATGTCACTTGTTCAAGGTTATCCACTGTGAGTGCTGCTTGCTCTTTCTTTCTCTAATCTAATGTACAAAAAATGCAGATATCTTTCTTTCTGTTTGTAATGGATTATTGAATGCTTTTGTGTGATCAGTGTCCAGGTGAAGGAATTACAAAATCCAGAAACTATTTTCGAGACGGTACTTGGCGTTATTGTTCGTTTGGCAGAGCATGGTCTTATTCACTGTGATTTCAATGAGTTTAACATTATGGTATGCATTTGATACCAACTTAAAAATGTGGAGCTGTTTGCTGTTGTTATCTTCTGGTTATGTTTTTTTTTCTTTCTTTTTATTTATTATCCTTGTGAATTGCTGTGCTTTGTAGATTGATGATGATGAGAAGGTCACCGTGATTGATTTTCCACAGATGGTTTCTGTATCTCATCGGAATGCGCAGATGTACTTATTCAGCTCCCATCTTCATCACCATGTCAATTTAGTTTACTGATATATTGGATGCAATAACTGATTCATTAACACATTCCCATTTCCCAGGTACTTTGACCGTGATGTTGAATGCATCTTTAAGTTTTTTCAGAAGAGGTCAGTCGGTTGTTATTTTGCTAAATTTCTAATCTGATATTTGAAACTTAGACTGCCAATTGGGTAGTTCTGGATTGCATCTTGCCTTCTGGAATATTTCAAAATTTCCTAACCATTAGGCAGTTCCTCATGCTTAATAATTTCTGTTGTCTCCACAGGTTTAACCTCTCTTTTCAAGTAAGCACAGATGACAATGAGGGCTCTGATGCAGACACAGATGAAACTGGCTGGCCATCCTTTTCCTCAATATCCAAATCTTCTGGTTTTCTTGACAAGGAACTTGCTGCCAGTGGCTTCTCAAGGAAAGATCAGGAGGACATTGAGAAAGTATGGTGAAGCATTTTTCATTAAATTGTCCTATGGGGGTGGGAGGTTTTATTTATTTTTTCTTGTATCCTGCTTCCTTAGTGCTGGTGCACTATTTTGAGGAATTCACCCAGCTTCATCATCAACTCATATTAAGTGAACATGACTACAGTCTGTCCAAGGTTTTGTGCTGTATCATCAACCTTTGATATTTGATAGGCATGTGTCAACGTCTAATTCCTTTGGAAAGCTCCCTGCTTATCTTGTAGTTGCCTCTTTTCTGTTGAAAGCCAGTCTTCTATTGCATGCTCTTGAACATGAATCATTGCCATTTGCCATCTCAATGCACAAATTTGTAGGTACATCTTGTAGATGGTTTTATGAAAATTACTTTTCTTGTATTTTTCTGTGGTTCTATCTCTTACTATCTAGTCTGTTACCCTTAACATTCCTCTCAGTGTTGGTCCCATCAACTACAAGTGATGCTTTTTCCATAATGTCTCAGTTCATCCGCATCTTGTTGGAAAATAGGACACTACAGATCTTTGATATAACAGTGAAACTCTTTGTATTTATTGTGGATTTTAGGAGTTATGAGTACACACTTGATGGTGCTGGGTTTCAGCTTTTGATGTTCCACCTTGTACACTTTTCTTTTTGTTCTGGGATAGCATGTATAATCAAATAAAAAATCTCTTAAATGATTTTGCATTACAGCTCTGAATGAAGTTCTATTTTTTTGCAGTTCATTGAAGAGGACATAGATGATACAGACTCTGACAGAGAGGAATCTGAAGATAAACAGTTTGTTGAGTCGACGGAAGCAAATGTCAAGGGTTTAAGTTCTTTGCACTTGGAGGAGCAGGTATTTTTTTCTTGGCTTTTATTGTCACTACCCATTTAAGTGGCCTGACTTGGAAGTTCAATACAAACTAAGGCCTTAACCTCTTGATATCACTGAGTGTAGTTGAACTTTATGTTGCTTCATCAGAACACATTGATAGAAGAACACATTGCATTATCTGTGGGCATAGTAAGAGGAACTTCGCCATGCCTGTTAGGGAGTTGCAATGATTCATTTGGATATGGTGTTTTGATTCTTGGGTATCTTGAGACATGATAAGTAATTTATCTTACTAGTGATGGTTAATCATTGGAAAAGTAGAACTTTAAAGATCAAGAGTTGGTTGAATTTAATATGTCTGAAGTTGATCAAAAAATGGAAAAAAATTTCTTTGACAACCAGAATGATTTTTGTTATCGATAAAGGGACCCTGTTGTGGATGTGTACTTTGTGCTCTGCCCCTTTTGCATACTAACGAACCAAAACCCTCTTTCAGCTTCTTATGTTTTTATAAATGACTTTATCAAAAGAGATCAGAGAAAAATAATCATACCATTACCATGACATGCAAGAAAAATTCTTGAACGGGCAATTTATGGAGAGTGACAAGGAAACAAATGGCGAAATGATCAATGTTGAAGATATTTAAAGCCAAAATATTTATTGATGGGTTCAAGTATGCAAAGATAACCATTCTAAAAAGGTTAATATCATGGCTTTGGGAAGGATGCCCAGATTTAAATTGCAGACCTGCAGTCTGCAGTTTATTTAACTGCATCTCCTGGAACACACCTGCATTCAATATATCAATGATTTTTGTCTATTGTTATGTACTCTTGTCCAGAATGTTTTTGTTCTGTATTCCTGCATTGGATAGTAAATTATTAAGAATAATTACTTTTCAGGAAGAGCAAACTTCAAACTCTGATGAGGATGGGGTAGAGGTTAAGCAACGGAGTTGCGAAGCAGGTCAAGATAACAGGCCTGAAATTCAAGATGACAGCGACAAGGTACATTTTCAATTATTGTTTGCTCCAGCTGTTGAATTTTTTATATCGGTCTGACGTGTAACATGATATACGGCATGCATTTTTTGGGGGTTTGGATTACAGTGTTACTTGGGGCTTAGCATCCATCCCATGCCCAAAACCTTATTGACTCACGATGTTGAGCCTGTGGATCCAGCCCGATTGCATCTTTATAATACATCCCAAGTATTCTTACTAAATACTTGGTTCTTCTGCATCACATTTTCCTTCTGTCGAATTATATCTTGTGGGGGATGTTTAACCACATACTAAATTAACAATAGCTCTATTTCTTCTCATCTCTTTACAAATGCCCCCAAAAGGAAAATGCCTCGTGTTCTAATGCAAATGTACTTTTCATCGTAAAGTTGTGTTGGTTGGTTTATATGCACGGGTGTATCTAACTACATTTAGTATCGTGTTCTATATCTTCTTTGTTTCTACGTGATCCTCTAGGTAAAAAGAAAAAAAACGTAATTTGTTTGTTGCTCTTCATTGTAAAAATTTTAGTGCCATGCTGTTTGTGCTGCTTTATAACATGATATCAGCTGACATTTATCTTTCCTTTCCTTCTTTTCTTATGTGCAAAACTAATAGCAGTTTCATTTTCCAGGAAGAAGATAATCAAAGTGCAATTGAAAATGATGCTGAACTGAACAAGAGCCTAAACAAGCAAAGAAAACGTGCCGTAGCGGCAGCTCGTGGGGGGCGGAGGAGTTTTGCATCCAGAAACTCTTACAAAGACAAGGGTGGCAAATCCTCCCAAAACTCCCGAATTCAGAAACAATTGTGCAGCTGGTGAAATATGCGAAACCTTTTTGTAACGATAGACAGATAGACATGCTGTCGATTAAGTTGTTTGCAGCAACACTTCCCTAAAGAGATAATTTTCACCTACTTCTTTGTGTGGAACACCTCAGAAAAAAGTGAAGAACAGCTCCAAGTGTAATCATTATGTATGCGGCATAAATGAAAAGTAGAAGGAAAGCTGAGAGCGCAATATTGATTTCGTCCCTGTTTTCAGTATGTTGGAATAGAATATCATATTTTTTTTATTAACTACTTATCTTGTAGGGAAAGAGGAAGATGGTGATGGGAGTTTCTGATATAAGAAAGAGAAAGATGTGACCTTTAGCAAAACAGTAATCTTTTTCTACTGAATTCTTATGAGATATGTTTGCCAGTATTTTCCTTGCCTAAATCGGTGTTGGATCTCATCTGAAGTGGATTTTTAGATATGGTTTCGGATCTTCTTGTTCAACTCATAAAGATTATTTCGAAAAGGGATTTAGTTTAGTTTCAATTGTTAGTTAAGATGGATCAATGATTAAGTTTGCATTGCAAGGCTAGAACAGTTCCAAGCGATTATAGTGCCGGTGGCGCTGCACCGCAGGTGTGCCAGCGTTCCCTAATGGGCCCTTAAAAGAGCAGCAGCAATCCAATCCATAGATAGGAAAGGAAAAGAAAGGCTACAGAGGACTGAATGTCCAGGCTTCAGAGCAGTATAGCCGGTTTTGCCGATTCATGGGCGACGTTGTCAAACTCACTAGTATTTGGTCATGGCCCATGTAGTGACGCTAAAACAACAGCTTGCCTGCACCATACCTTTTGCTGCTTTGCATTTCGCCAACATCAGCCAAACTTGTCACCGTGACAGAGAGAATGAACGAGGCCATTGGTTTCAGTGATCGAGAGCTCAAGGCATCCTCTGTACAGCGTTTTCATATCCCATTGCCAGGGTGTCAAATCAGGAATTTTTTCTCATAGTTACGTCGCCAACAACATCCTCAGCCGACATTCAAAATGCGACGTCGGAGACTTAAATCTTGCTTGCAAACTGTTCGACGAAATGCCCCACAAAGACACCGTTACCTTGGACACCATGATCACTGCCTATGTAGATTCTGGGAACTTGAGAGCTGCTTGGGATTTTCTAAAATCAATGAAAAGACGTGGCTTTCAAGCTGATGGCTATACCTTTGGAAGTATACTTAAAGGGGTAGCTCGTGCGTCTCGATATGATCTTGGACAAAAAGGGCATTCCTTGATTGTTAAGATCGGTTATGAACGAAATGTTTATGCGGGTAGCGCTTTATTGGACATGTATGCCGAGTGTGATAGAGTTGAAGATGCTTATGATGTGTTTCGAGGCATGCCAACGCGTAATTTTGTCTCGTGGAATGCACTCCTTGATGGCTTTGTGCAAGTGGGTGACCGTGACACTGCATTTTGGCTATTAGATTGGTGGAGAAGGAACGTGTTATGGTTGAAGATGGCACATTTGCTCCACTTTTGACGTTGCTTGACAATGATAAGTTCTACAAGTTAACCATGCAACTTCACTGTAAGATTATAAAACACGGCCTTGAATTTTATAATGCTTTATGTAATGCTACACTCACTGCATACTAGGAATGTGGTTCATTAGAAGATGCTGAAACGGTGTTTGATGGTGCTGTTGGCACCCGAGATTTGGTTACCTGGAATTCCATGCTGGCAGCTTATGTAGTGCATGATAAAGATGAGGAGGCGTTTAATCTTTTTTCTCGAGATGCAAGGGTTTGGGTTTGAGCGAGACGTATATACTTATCATTTTTTTATTTTTATTAACGTGAATGTCCGGGTCAGTTTGCGCGTATCTCGACTAATTTTACAGGCATAACCATCATATTAGCAACCACATGGCTCGAACTTAAAACCACAAGGGGAGCAAATCTCTTGGTCTCAAACTCTTACCACTAGCCACCTACTAGATCGTTTGTCTATACTTACACTTAATTTCATAAGTGCTTGCTTTGAAGCAGTTCATAAGAACCTCGGGAAATCCTTTCATGCGTTGGTGATAAAGAGGGGACTGGAATAATCAGTGGCCATCTGTAATGCATTGATGGCCATGTATCTCAAATCAAATAATAAATCCATGGAAGCTGCGTTAAACTTATTTCACGATCTAAGTTACTGAACTTTGAGTTCTGGGAAATTTATACATTTTCTGTTGCAACTTAGATTGGTGTTAGTATTTTTGTAAAAGATACAAATGGATTGAAAAGGTATCAATTAGAGTATGTTTTTCAAGCCTAACGATAACAATCATTGAAAACCCTACTCATTTCACCCAAAAAACAAGAGAAAAATCAATTTGTTGCCTTTTGACTCCAAATGATATTTAAGAACACACGTTCAAAGGCAGTCCAAAAGACATTGCAATCCGTTTTTAGTGTTCAGAAATTAGAGGAACATTGTTGTTTTGTCTTCTTCCATGCTTTCAGTCATTACATTTTCTAGCAGAAGCTAACGAAGTAAGCGTATGCGGCAGACATGCAAAGATGAGTACAAATCCATCCTGCCCAGATAACCGAATACCTTACGTTGTCCGAAAATGCATTGCCCTTTTGCAAATTTGTGCCACTTCCAAGTTTAAATTGAAACAAATCCATGCCTTCTCTATCAGACATGGCATCCCAGTAACCAACTTAGACATGGGCAAGCACCTTATATACACTGCTGTTTCCCTTTCGGTCCCTATGAACTATGCACACAATATTTTTACCCAAATCCAAAGCCCAAACGTTTTCACATGGAATACCATGATTAGAGGCTATGCTGAGAGTGAAAATCCAAAATCAGCCATTGAATTGTACCACCACATGCAACTGAAACCTGACACACACACATATCCTTTTCTTTTGAAGGCCGTGTCTAAGGTGGTCGATGTTAAAGTGGGTGAAAAGATACATTCCCTTGTTGCGAAAAATGGTTTCGAATCATTGTTGTTTGTTCAAAACAGTTTGCTTCACATGTATGCTGCTTGTGGCCAGTTCGAGAGTGCATACAAAGTATTTGAATTAATGCCTGAGAAGGATATTGTGGCTTGGAATTCGGTGATTAATGGGTTTGCTCTTAACGGGAAACCCAATGAGGCTTTAACACTTTATAAGAGAATGGGTTCTGAAGGTGTTGAGCCGGACGGATTCACTATGGTTAGTTTGCTGTCTGCCTGTGCTGAGCTTGCAACATTGGTCTTGGGCAGGAGGGCTCATGTGTATATGGTGAAAGTTGGTCTCAACAAAAATTTGCATGCTAACAATGCCCTTCTGGACCTTTATGCAAAGTGCGGAACCATTAGTGAAGCACGCAAGATTTTTGATGAGATGGGAATTGAGAGGAATGTGGTTTCTTGGACTTCTTTGATTGTTGGATTGGCTGTTAATGGATTCGGTAAAGAAGCTCTTGAACATTTCAAGGATATGGAGAGAGAGGGATTGGTGCCTAGTGAGATCACTTTTGTTGGGGTCTTATATGCTTGTAGTCATTGCGGTATAGTTAATGAGGGGTTTGAATGCTTCAAAAGGATGAAGGAGCAATATGATATTGTGCCTAGAATAGAGCACTATGGTTGCATGGTTGATTTGCTTGGTAGAGCAGGCTTGTTGAAAGAAGCATATGATTATATTCAGGATATGCCACTGCAGCCTAATGCTGTTATTTGGAGGACCTTGTTAGGGGCTTGCACAGTACATGGGCATTTAGGCTTAGGAGCATTTGCAAGAGCCCGGCTCTTACAGTTGGAGCCTAAAGACAGTGGAGATTATGTGCTCCTCTCCAATCTGTATGCATCTGAGCAGCGTTGGTCAGACGTGCATGAGGTGAGAAGGACAATGCTTAGTGAAGGAGTCAGAAAAACTCCAGGGTATAGCCTTGTAGAGTTGGGAAATCATGTCCATGAGTTTGTTATGGGTGATAGGACTCATCCTCAGAGTGAGGCAATATATAAAATGCTAGTGGAGATAGCCATGAAGTTGAAATTGGCAGGGTATGTGCCTCACACGGCAAATGTGCTTGCAGACATTGAAGAGGAAGAAAAGGAAAGTGCTTTGTTTTATCATAGTGAGAAGATTGCAATTGCTTTTATGCTCATTAATACACTACCAGGGACCCCAATTAGGATTATTAAGAATTTAAGAGTATGCGCAGATTGTCATTTTGCAATTAAACTAATATCAAAGGTTTTTGAAAGAGACATTGTTGTGAGGGACTGCAGCCGCTTTCACCATTTTAGAGACGGTTCTTGTTCTTGTAGGGATTACTGGTGAAGTTTGGGATGGTTTTATCAATTAGTGCAATAAAGGAAACA
>Ga0307517_10007621_pt1 | contig 15738 bp, 15 predicted proteins | sample 23_EM_MG_FD_194515 | JGI IMG/M metagenome (GOLD analysis project Ga0307517, IMG submission 194515) | Populus trichocarpa ectomycorrhiza microbial communities from riparian zone in the Pacific Northwest, United States - 23_EM | ecosystem: Host-associated > Plants > Roots > Unclassified | place...
TATCTTTTTTTTATCACTGTGGAATGGTCTACCTTTCCATCTTTTAATTATGGCCTTTTCTTAAGTGGTTTAGCCCTAGAAAATATGTATTTTTTTTTATAACTGGGATTTTGATAAGCTGCTATGATTAATGGTATTGAGCTTTCTATAAGCTGAACCTGAAAAATGCAGGTACCTTGTTCCAGCTGACCTGACTGTAGGACAGTTTGTCTATGTTATCCGCAAAAGAATCAAGTTGAGTGCAGAAAAGGCAATCTTTATATTTGTGGATAATGTCCTCCCACCCACAGGTAAGCTCTTGCATATATATAAATAGTCTTTCTCACAAGATCTTGTCATCAGCCTCTGGATCGGTAAAGGTGCATGACATGGTCATCTGTTTGCTGTTTGCAGGTGCTATCATGTCTGCAATATATGAGGATAAAAAGGATGAAGACGGGTTTCTCTATGTGACCTACAGCGGAGAGAACACTTTTGGGTCTCAGATTCCACTGTAGACATCTGTGGTTGCCTCGTTTATTTCCTGGTTCCACTAAATTATTTATCATAACTATTGTCTTCACCCCCTCGTGTCAATAGTTCTTTATTCTGCCTATTTGTAAAGATATTTACAGTCATGTATATAAGCTTGACGAACCCTTTCATTCCCAAATCATCTTTTAATACTTCACAAAGGGCTTTTTAATCGACTGGTTTCGATTTCAGCCTTTATCTTGAAAATAAAGCAAATATTAATCAAATTGAAATGTCAAAACGAGGTCAAGTTGGGTTGACTCCAGAAGACGGTGAAAATATCGAGGCCTTATTGACAGTCCGATGCCAGGTAATTCAGGAGGGACGGCCTTTCGATGATGGCTTATGTGCTGTCACTTGAAAAATCTCTGGTGTGTTGCCGTTCACACTACTGTTAGTGTTGTGGGTCTTGCTAATGGCTCGCACGGTTGTAACAATGGAGTACTGGGCTTCCATTGTCGTGGGATTTTGTCCTCTTGTAAAATCAGTATAGACTATGCAGTGTAGAACCCCTTGTTATATAAAATAAATCTGTGCAAGGTGATAAAACAAAAAATTATCAACAAATTAAAACCTGAAATTGTTTAAAAAATCATAGAAAATCCTATTTTCCTTGCATTATTTCCTTTCTTTTGACAAAGCCCTTATCGTTCTTTATTCAGTGTAGCTTTAATTGTCCTTCCCTCAACTTGCAACCGAATACAGTGTCATTCATCTGTAAGCTGGGAAGAAAAAGAACTAGCCACCATGTAAATTCTATCTTTACTCAATTTAAGAATCGTGGAAAGCAACAGAATGATGAATGCTAAACATTAAGAGTGAATTCTTCAACAGTTTTGTTGTGTATATTGTCATAAAACGAACTCAGAAATTAGGTTTAGCCGTTTACATGTAGTATTGATCAAGCATAAAGGATTTAACTGTGACCTTCAATATTTTTATTTGTTTTTCAAAACGAAATGGAAAGTGTACGAGCGAGCAACTTGCAACGTTAGGATCATATTCTTCAGAATGCATTGCAGATGTTAAACAGCTCCATTTGCAAAATTGTTTGGCAGGTTTCTCCATGTCAATTGGATGTCCACATCCTTCCCAGTTGTTTAGGTCAGAGCTCCCTCTCCCTGCTCCTAGTTAAATTGACCCTTAAGAAAACCAGGAAACCAAGAGATCACCACAACATGATTAAAACACATTGCCTTGCTTGGGCTACAAATGGGAGGCCCAAGATTCTGACATGGTAATGCCATGTTTATGTGAATAGCACATGGTTTACCTGCCTAGTTGATGCTCGTTGTAGACGGTGAGAGGGGGCTTCCGACCCTTTCATGTCCCAAAGAGGAGGTGCAAGTTATGGTTTAGTCATGCACCTTTGTCTCTCCAATTTTCTGTCCCTACATCCCCACTCTTTTCCATGTCCCCGTGTCCCTAGTGTTTCAACTTGCTCTTGAAAAGATTTAAGACACCGCTCTCTGATCAGGCCAGGTTTCACTTGGTTTTATATGTACGTACCATATCCATATATACTGCATAATTAACTCTTTTTACCATTGCAGTATAGATTAATCTCCAGGAAAAAAAAGAGAGAAAAAACAATCACTAACACTTAAGCATGGATAATTAATGATATTAAGAATCAGAGCTATATATCAATATTACTGAAAATTAAAGAAATCGATGTGAGAAAAAAAAAACCTTAGTCTGATCAAGTCGGTGACAGGACATTGCCAACTTAAATGGTGATATATATGAAACAACATCTGTTACATATACGATGTTTCTGTTTGCTTCTGTGAGTTCCAAACAATGCCATGAGCTGGGTTTTCTTTTATCTAGAAATGTCATGAGAAGTCAGCAGCAATTGGTAAACAAGAACAGAAAGCATACATTTTAAGGACGATCATGTTCTATCGATGCCTCCCCGTCACCGCCCTTCTTCTCCTTCCATTCCTTTCTTTATGTTTTTTTTTTTGGTATTCTAGCAAGTGATATGAGGTCTATGCACATATATCCTTCACGAAATCGTGTTCTGTTTCGTGCATCGGCGCAGAAAATCGTTATATTATGCTTGTTTATCAATTAATTAATTATTATCAGCTAAATTAATTCAGAAATGTTCATGAATAAAATCGAAATGAAAATGAAACTAATGAAAGACCGCTGCATTGTTAATATCATGCAATGTTTGGCCTAATAAAAAGGGAGTAATAATTATGCACAGTAAATCGAAATATTGAACATTGACTGGTCACCCCTTTCACAGGTTAGATTAAATTCTCCATGGAAATAATGTCAACAAAGATCAAAAACGTTTGTCTCAACTGACAAGCCCATATGCAGTTAGTAAATCCCATGCACAAACTAAGACAAGGAATGGAATTCCTCTGTAGAAACACATGGGTCGGACCTATAGATTTTTTTTTATATTGCTGTATAGAGCCTCACGTGTATCATGTACTAGCAGTTCTTAATTTACCATGGTGGATCCTATACATGCTAATAGAAAATAGAATCGCCCAACTTGTTTTCTGGTAAGAAAAAAACAAGAAGAAGAAGACATCTTATAGCTTCAGATGGATGCAAGAAGGCATGCAAAATAACTTGATTGTCTGCAATGTCAACCTGTTTAAATTATTTTCCCTGGAATATTGTTCCTGCAGATCAGCAGAAATTAACATTACTCATGTGCTAAGAAACGATTAGACTAGCTAACTGGTTGTCTCTGAGTTACAACATAAAGAGACTGAGAAATACTGTTGGTATATACATTAAACATACATTTTAAAATTCAAATTTCCAATAAACCACCACCACCACCACCATGCACATTTTCATTATGTGGCTCTATAATGATGTTATCTATTTTCTTGGTTCTCCACGGTTGATTTTAAATGAGAGAGAGAGAGAGAGAGAGAGAGAGAGAGAGAGAGAAAGGAGGCCCCCGAATATCTTCGATTTCGTTTTCAAGGTTCATCACCCAAACATTTGCATGTTCTCTTGTAGAACGTCTCTCAGACCATACAAAACCTGCATTAAATGCTCTTGCTACTCCAAGCATTACAAATACTTATGAGCCCTGACGGTGAACTCACCAAACAAACCTTAACAGTCATTCATTCTGTGACATCGATTTCCAAGATCATCTCTCGCCATGTCTACTCTCTTTCTTTTGCTTCTCATCTGTCTTTCTTTGCATGCATGCAATGCTCGCTTTCTTCGCCTTACTGACAAGGAAACCAAAAAACAAGTCCTGAACAAGGTTATAGATATATAAAAAATAAAAGTGAATGTATACATTTAAGTAATTCATTTTGCTTTTATAAAACATTTCAGTTTTGGTCTATACTTTTTTACGTCCACGATAATTGATGCAGTCTGATTTTCAGGTTTTGGTGCAAGATGTCGATAAACTGAATATCAATAGAACTACTTTAGCTCCATCGGAGATGATGCCTCCAGTTTCAGAGGAGCAAGGAGCACAAGGACAACAAGTAGTTGGAAGAGATGAAACAATTACTCGTAAGATCAGTTTACTTAGTGCAACCACTATGAAAAAGAAAGATGAAGAAGCTTTTATGAAGCAAGAAGAAGGCACAAAAGGAGCAACTTCAGGTAATTTTCCAACTCAGAATGCAACCTACCATAAATAGAACATATACAAACAAACCCTTACTATAACAAACGCGATAACTCGGCCTAGAGGATCCTAAGTTACTCTTCAATATTGAACTAGTACCGCTTGCATTTTCGAAAATCAATCATGCAATTCAACTTCTATAATCTAATTATTCAGCTTATCTAGGGTTCCATATATTTAATACGGTATTGAGTCTCTTCAAGTACCCCTAACTAGATCTTAAGATACCCATGTCTTTGCAAAAAGAAAAACTAAATCTTCTACTCCATAATCTATGGAAATGGAGAAATGATGTCTAGCCTTTGTCTTATAAATATTTGTTCAATGCTTACATGTTAAAAGAAAGTAATATGCTCTATAAAACTGCTTTCCTATGTGATAGTAATTAATGTTTTACCTGCAGGAAATAAAGTTATCGTATCTTCACAGGCTGATTTGCAACAGTCGTCTAAAATAATAATAGAGGTGAGTTAAATACTCCATGATCATTGATTTATTAAAGGATATTGGTTTTTATGGTTGCTAGGCTGTTATGTTCTTGGTGTGGTACTGACCAAGACTCATGGCCCATCTTCCTCGCCATGTCCTCCATCAGGATGGCAAAGCAGATTGGTTTGCTCATGCATGCACCATACAAGCAATGAGATCATGAGTAGCATATAGTACGAATTTGCTTAATTACATGCCGTAGCTGATCATCAATAAATTTTGTATGAACATGCATTTATATATATTTACATACAATAAATGTCAAGGATATTCAATTAAATGGATGTTTATAGAGATGTTAATTTGGTTGATTGTTTGCCCAGGGATTGAAGGGGCGAGGACGATCTATGCTAGGATCAACAGCGAATGATACCGAGGAAGCTGTGCGATCTGAGGAAAATGACATTGCCGAGGATGTAGCTGTCATGGATTATGCACAACCCCATCGGAAACCACCCATCCACAATAAAAAACCCTAGACCAGTCTATATATTGTGATAATACATGTACTTATAAACCCAGCTCCTCCAAATTTCTGTTTAATGGAAGATGATCATATTTTCAAGATTTGCATGCAATAATGTAAAAATGATCAGAACAAGGTAAAAAAACAATTTTCAAGAACACTTTTTCATATTTTCTGTCAGAAATAAGAGTGATACTTGTGATCGATATTGTTAAGCATTTTCGTTAACAGAATATTCGTCTTCTCTACTGGTTTAAAAGGATCACTAAAGCCTTCATTACACAACGAGCTAGGGGCAGCAAACTCTCTCAATTTAAAAACCCTTTCAATATTCATTCCAACCGAGTTCTAAAGCCTTTCAAAACATCGAGATAAGTCTTAGAGACATACCATAATTTCAATTTTTAGATGGTGGCTTCTTCGATCTGTGACTGGACAACAAGGATGCCCTAAGAAGTCTAAATTTCTGACATGCACAATATCAGCTCGCTCCAACAACTCTGTAATGTTTCAGTGGCTAGCTACTTTAAATGAGGTGGTTAAGTGATAGAAGATGTGAAAAGATGGATGGAGGCCCCATTCACTGTATTTTACGCTTTTGTATTAATGACATTTGTGAATAAAAGGGACAAACTTGACATGGATTTCTCGCCATTGTTGACATTGTGTTGGTTGGTTGGTGTTTCTAAAATGAAAGCAATCGTATCTGCTGCAGTTTGATTTTTCAGTTCTCTCTCCGTAGACAGCTGCAATAAGGTGAAAACGATAATACGCAAACATCAAGTGATATCAATTGCACCGAGGCATGGGAACAAAAGGAAATTCAGCTAACCTCTAGGAGATACCATGAAGAATCATGACTGAGAACCCTCACCTCCAGGCTCCATGGATACTACAAGGACCCGTGCAGTAATGCTCCTCTCATCATTCTTGTAAAACCTATTAGGATTGGTGTTCTACAAATTGTGAAAGATGATGATAACACCTAGTGGGCGAAGTTGCCAGTATTGCTCCATAAAAGATGCTCCTCTATAAAAATAATGCGCTCCATTTACCAAGATTTTAAAGGGATTAAGCATTCGCATTCAAAACAACATTGGATCATGTTATAGTTATAGCTTTCACCAGGATTAAACGGAAAGAAGGTAGAGAAAAAATACAGGACATTGAACAGCTACACATACATAGTACCAAGGATAACGGAATTTATGGGTATAACTTAATTAGTCAGGTTCTAGGTTTGTTTTCTAGAGATCACCAGTTTGAGTCCTATAAACCTCAAAGTCACTGAAAACTTACATGGTCGTTAATTTCAAAACCCGTGAAATTAATCGAATCGAGATATGTACAAAGCTAACCCAAACATCCATATTAATAATTAAAAAATAAATTCCGCAGTTGCTGTCATATTGGCAAAAGTAGACTTTTCCCTGCCATATCATTAGCAAAAAAACAAAAATTAATATATTCGCTACAGATCTAAAGATCTTCCAACAGAATTTCAATCCCAAGAACCCATGAAGTGCACAGCAAAAGTTTCTACTTCAAATATCATTACTGTCCTTAAATAAATCTCTGTAAAAACTTGATGGAAATGTCTGTTCTTCATGTCCTGAATAAATTCCAAGGTCCTTATCGCCAGCTTCAGAGAAACCTCTCCACCATCCAACAAGAAATCAGGAATGAGTCTTACAATTGCTTCATCCAAATCACCTGAGATCAAAACTCTTCAATCCAATTAGTAAGACTGCAATGATAGGCATAATTCTCTCACCTCATGTATATATATCCATACGCTTGTGTGTCAATCTTTCAGGATCATCCCCTGCTAATCTCAAATATTTTTGAAAGACTTCATCTTTCCCTGTCACATCTTACGATGTTCCCTATACAAATGTATGTGCACAATCACAGAGACAGATATGCATCTCTACAGCTGTTTGCAGTAAATATTCCCAGCTAGCTCAGGCCTATATCTATGCGAGCAACTCAACGTTAAGTGTCAACCCAAAGTTTATTTTAGTGTCAGTCGACTGGCAGAAAATCATTGATCTTGACCACCATTACAGTGGACCACTACGTTACATCCCAATTTGACAGTATGATGTTTAGAACCATGGACCACTTGAATACTCAATAGCTGGCACAGCAGACGATTTGATTAATGAAAAAATAGTTCCATGTTAGCATTCATGATACGAATAACAAATCAAAAGTACAGTTTACTTTTCTTTTTTGCCAAAATTTCCATGCCGTGTATACAAAACAGCCACACCACCCATACGCAAAACAGGGATAAGTATCTACCTCAGCCATTAATCCTTGGGACAAACTGTCGAAGTGTTCATGCTGCATCAAGCAAGACAGAACACTGAAGCGTGTACTGTCTGGAAAACATGTACATGTGCACATCAAGAAGACCTTAGGTAAGCTTTACACCACAGGAAGTGAAAAGGCGTTCAAGTGAAGAATTTGGATCAAAACCAACAAATCTTGATAGAGATTGATCCTAAATTCTCGAACTCTGGGAATTACATTAAGCTGTACAGCTTAGCAATTAATCTTCCTTCCAAAGATTACCAACATATTTGCAAGCCAGGACGAAGCTTGAAGAGGCATTGAATGCTAAAAGTTGCAACATGAGATTGGCTATAATCCAATCTTCTAAGTCAGAATGAGGTGAAATAAAACACATAATAGAAGAGAATATCAAGATACTTACTAAATAGTGAAAGAACACTTTCCATCTCTTGATTTCATAGAAAAAAGAAGAGTATTTATCGGAATGTCTGTTTTCAAGCTAACACGTCACTGCATTATGCTCACGTCCCATCAGCTTAGCTGATGTCTCCTCAGGGGCAAGCCTCGCTGCATGTTAAAAATAAGAAAGAAAGAAAACGACATTGCATTGCCTTCTCACTTAAGAATCACATAAAGGTTGATGAAACTGCACTTGTGTTACAAGCCTACCAGGGGAAAGAGAAAAAAACCGACAAAAAAGAAACAGAATAGGGGAGTAAAATTTACAGCAAAACTTGCATTTTCTATGGTGCAGTCTTACATAAATAAGTAATCATCAAACTTACTAGTTCCCAGATGATCTTAACTATGTCCAGTCCTACAGATTTATCAGTCAAAGAAACATAAGGGCATTCAAACATAACACAACATCCATCACTGAAATATTTCTATCGTGAAGATATTATTCAACACTTCTTGGGTAGAGCTCTCAATGACGCAATTCTTTCAGCATTTCCTGTGGTATCTTAAGTTTGTTTTATGTTCCCTGTTCAACAAAGTCATCATGCAAATGACAATTCTTGTGACAACCATCATTTTCTCAAATTTTCACGATGCTGTATAATTCTTCAAGTATTTTCTTCATAGCCATACTTGTAGTTTTTAATAGTGCATGCATATAACCACTTAAGCTATAACTTTTGTATGAATACAAGAGCAGACAAGAAAAGGTGTCAATGAAACCCGACATGTCATGTTCATTTTTCATACAAGCCATGTCCTCCACAAATCTTGTCTATGTGTTCTAATTTTTACTGACAATAGGCAAATCATGACTACTTATGCGTCTATGAAAGGGAACAACATTCTTATCAGTCAAATCAATTGACTTATGATTGTTGTTCACAAGCCATTCACTTGGACACGCGCACAAAGTCAAATGGGAATCGAAATTCTTCAAACAATATTTCCACAATCTTGATATAAAAGAATATTGGAGGGTATATGTAAATTTTAAACAAGAGGAGATATCGGCAACTTATGTTAATGATGCTGATAAAAGATATTGAAATATTTATGCAATCATGATATCTGGGATAAATTGAATAATTAGCATATAAAAAGAAAAGAAATGTTGAATAACTACACAAACAAAAAGTTTTAGTGAAAAAATACACTTTTAAATGTTGCGGTTTTGAACCACGGCATCAATTAAATATCACGGTTAGAAACCGCGATAAAATTTTAATTAATATCACAATTTATGACAATGACATCAATTAAATTTAGAACAAATCAGTCAATCCGTTCATAAGAGAAATCACAAAACTACCAAAATCAGGGTGTCAGAGACCAGATTTTTTAAATCTAAAAACCTGATGGTCAGAGTAGCAATTCCATAAGAAAAATGACCTCAAGAAACTTCTGTTAAAATTTAAACGCAATCCAACAATCAAATAAAAAATTATAGCTTTTTCGAACCATTATTATAGTCTGGTACGACCAGACCTTCTCTTGGGTTTAGACTTGCCCCACTAGTCATAAATGCATCTGTTGGGTCATCCGCGTAATTTGTTTGAGACAGATCTTCATCTAGCTATGGTAAACTCACAACTGACTGCTCAAAATCACTCGTTATCGCAAGTCCGACTACATTATTGACCTTGAAAAACAAAGGACAACTGCTGTGTGAAAAATAATTTTTTAAGATTTTAATTAGAGTCTGTTTTTGAATCTACAGATTGGAAAGAAAAAACAAATGTATATTTTGACTTATAAAACATATTTGGAAGAAAAAATTTATAAAATTATAGTTTTTATATGAAACGATCGACCGGTTTACACAACTGGTTCAATTAGTTAACCAATTGGGCCAAAAAATTGGTAGTAAGACTACATGTTAAATTGTCACATTTTAGAAGCGCGACATGTTTAAATATCGTTATATTGAAGCGTGACAAAATAAAATTATGCTATTTTATCTAAAAAAAAAATTAAATGGTGTTATTTTAACAAAATTTTTAATTTACTGTGCTAATTTTAAAAATAATCCTGATATCTTCATGTGAGGAAACATGAGGTGAGTCAGTGTCCATCTTGGTACTCCATTCCACGGATATACAAAGGCATGCAAACTCTTTATTTATTTATTGTCAATTAACCATTGGAAACTGATCTTTACCTTTTTCTTCATATTGCATGATTTAGGAAACTACCAGAGTATATTCAAGTTATTTATGCATAAGAAGCAAAGGGTAATGGAAATAGTAAAACATTAAGAAAGACGTATCACTAGCACAATGGATGTGCCATGGCACAGCTCTGTTGGAAACTATGATATACTAGAACAACAACCCAAAAGCTTGGGTAGATGGTGACTTCCACAGATCCAAGAGCCATCAATATTATTACTTTGCATCAATTAAATTGAATTAACTATCCAGTCTCCAGTACCAAATGCAATATCCACCCACTTCTAATACATAACCAAATAGTTAATGGACAGTGTTTTTAATTGTTACCCACCTCTTATGCGCAATAATAACTATTGAATTGTATTGCAATCGTTACTGACTGCTGACATTATTTGTTCACAAAGGCATAAGAGAATTCACAGAAAATGTATTCATAATGACTTGAAAAACACTTGCAACCTATATCAATAAACCACTCCTTTCCATTTGAAGAATGATTATTTAAGTTGTTATATGAGCCTTTATGATCATCAAGAGGATAACAACTTACAATTGATTTTCTTTTTAGATACCTTCCCATCGTTGAGTGCAAACAAACAGTTTTTAACCGCTTCAGCATTGAATCAAACAGTGTGCTGAAATAAAGGAGGTGTCCACATGTAAGATGTCCAGGCATCACATAAATGGAAAATTGTAAATATGGATTATGGAAACAGCAATGTACCAGAACAACAACAATGCAATACTTTGAATTATTGTGATGACTGCGCAGTCAATGATTTGGGATGGGGCCTGTGTATTAACCTGAGGAAATGAATGAACTTAACCCATCATTCAGTAAGTCAAAGGATAAATCTCTTGGTTAGGAACTCATACATTAAGAAAAAGAAGATAGTTCAATACTGAATTTAGATACTCCATAGTATGATTCCATTCAAAGTTATACAGAAGGCAAATGATGAATTGTGGCTTATAAGATGAGTTTTACATACAAGAAAATGATAATACTTTGATACTAATTGCCAAAACATACAGTTCTATTCAGTAACCATCCTAATATCGACGACTGATGAAAAATATTAAATTGACACTACTAGAAGAAGCAGGTTAGTGCTGTTATTGCTAATGGATATTTCCAGATGAGTGCTCGCTTTGCAACAACTTTCCAGCAGTCTCAAGGAGAGATTATTGTAAGAATTACACTTTATCATGAGAGACCAGGTTACATCTAAATTGAGTAATGTCAAACTTTTAAGTTTTTGAAAACTAAAACATAGCTAGTTTTCAGATCCACAAAATGCCACTTAATTATTGTTAATTGATAAATGCATGCTCCAAATAGGTATAGTAATATTTTTCACCAACTTTTGTGAGGTGGTGCACGTGCAGTTAACCTTTTGAATCCTCCAAAGTCCAAATCCCTTACCCCCTCTCCCATCTCTTACTTCTAGAGCAAAAATAAATAAGATGCTCATACTCCTTTCCTAATCATAGATATAGACTATGGAATGCGGGACATGATATTTGTATTAGAATACCAAGCAAAACCAAATTGTCTGTAATTGTTTGTACCCAAAACTCAGAACTTTGAACTCCTAACTAGTTACCACCAAGGAATCTAATATCTAACAAAGAATATCCCCATTGAATCTTCAGTGACGATCCCCGCATTCTCCTCTCGCCTGCCCTCTCCTTTCCCATGTTTCCCTAAACCTAAGCCATGTGAACAGTACTAAAAACACAAAAATAGCTACCCTTTCCATCATTATCTATAATGAATCAAAAAAACAATCATTAACTTCCAAAGATTGCATTCATTTCATTCTATCGGTAAAACACACGGGGCATCCTAATTTCATTTGCATAGGAAACAAATTCAACAATGTGTAGATTACTGCAAACAAATTTTTGACATATCCAATGGAGCGAATGCATTTATGCACCATCTTCTTAATCTCTCTTTGATGAATAATCAATCAAATGCATAAAATTTAGTCATCAATTCACACTCAATCCTCACTTAATTCCACGAGGGTAACCATATTATAAGCACTTTCGCTGAGTCAAAACTTCCTTTAACTATAAAGGTCAGCGTCCAATTAAATTTAAGCCTCGGAAACTTTTTAACATCCAAAAACCTCATTACAGCTTAATAAAGCTATAAATTTGACCAAATTAAGATGGTAAATGAAAAAATATAGCGAATGTGTTAAATAACAATATACCAAGACGATCCTATTACAGCGGTGATGAATAGAGGCGGCACCGAGATTGTCGAGTCGGGACTCGATAGACCGGTCGTAGTAATCGGTGGGAGCTTTTACGAAGACGAAGTCAGTGACACCCGTTTGATCGGATAATGGCGGAGAGACGAGCTTCGGTGGCCCCATGACGTCGTTGGCGGTGGCGGAGAGATCGTTGTTTGGAGAGGAGAGTGAGATCCAGGTTTGATATTTCATTGAGGATTCCGGTTTGGACTCGCTCCAGCTCTGCTAGCTGCAGTAGTTCCATTTGCGGCTCTCGTCAGAGTGTGGCTCTCTCGGTAGAACGGTGATGCTCCGTTTTATGTTGTGATCTTCTGTGAGCTTGACGAGGATGAGAATGCAAGGTCTGAGTCGTATGACAGATCGTGCAGATCGTGGCCGTTCGTATCTCTCAAGATAATGTAGATATAAAATATGATAATGTATAAAAACAATTAAAAAATAGATATCACGGGTTAGAATTTTTAAACTGACTGTATATTATATATATATTTTTTTATCTTTATATTTTATTATTTGTAAATTGAATATTTATTTTTATTTTATAAAATATTTTAACTTTAAAGTTTTTGTTGGTGACTTCTTATAGCTTGTGTTTTTATTGAAGGAAGAAGAAGGTAACTAAAATTTAGTAATAGTACAAGATATGAAAATTATATCTAATATTGGCGGGTGTTATGACACCTAAAGTTGATGCTATAAATCCATCTTTAAATATAAACTCATGAAAATAAAAAATATAAATCCAACTCATTAATATTGTAATATTCATAAAAAAATTAATTCAACTCTATATTTCTAACTCGCTTGAGTTCATAAGAAATTGAATGTGTTAAGTTTACAATTTGTATACTATTAGAAGTTAGGTTGGATACAATTTTGTGCCAAGACCCAACTCAATTATACCCAAGAATAACCCTACCCAAGATGATCGGGCTAAATAATTTTTTATCTAAATTATTGTTGTTATTGTTGTAATTCTGTCGGTAATTCTCTCGATATAATTTAGCATATCACCGACAGTTGAATCATATGAAATTCCATCGGTAAAATTACATATTATCAATATAATACTATCAATAATTTCATTGGTGAGTTAACAATAGCAGTGATATTTATAGTAATTCCTTTTTAACTCTCTGAAATGTACCGATAGACTTATTACGTCGGTAAGTTAACAGTAGCAATGACATTTGCCATAATTTTTTTATAACTCTGTGGAATATACTGACGAACTTGTTCCGTTGGTAATACCATCTTTAATTATTTTAAAAGATATTTAAAAAAATATTGAACAAAAGTAGAAAAATAATTAAAATAATATAAAAATCAAATATATAAAAATAAATTATCTTAATATAAAAATATATATTTTTATTACAAATTTAAATATTTGTATGTTCAAATACAATAAAACTAAAATAGAGACGGCGCTGGAGGAGAAGAAGGTTGGTCTTTGCAAGGACTGTGAAGCCAAGTAGGGGGTGCACATGTATTATCCATTTGTGATCTCATCTCCATTGCCACTTGATAAATTTATTTATAATCCATAATGAGTCGTTCATATTTTTTATTGAGATGGGTCGTCCGATCTTGCACTCGTTGGTCCAACATCACCTCAAACTCTAGAGTTTGAGTGCTCGGGACCGATTGCAAATATCAAATGGTCGAAACACTACGAGACCTATATAGGAGTATTATAATCGTATGGTTATTTTTTAAAACCTGGTTTGGTTGAGATAAAAAGTGTAATATTTAGAAATATAGTTGCAAAATAAAAAAATAAAAGACCAAATCTTGGATTACTCAGTGTATTTTTTCCTTATTATTATTATTATTTAAGTTTTAACGATCAATAATTTACAGCCAACTTTTAGGCACCTAGATTTTCCCTTTATCGGTTTTTAGATAAAATCTTCCACATTACAATAAATAAATAAATAAGGATTAGGGATTCAATATGGATTAAGAGTATTTTTACCTTGGATTCAAGCAATGTTTCTTATCAGAAATTTGTTCGATCTCACTATAATTTTATTCAATTTATTATCCTGCTTTGTATGTCTTTTCTTTTGTTGAGAGCATGGCTAGTTTAACACCTTTCTTCATTTTTTTCTCCCTTTTATTGAGAGACATGGTTGCTTGGAGATCATAGTTTTCCCTTTGCATTTGGACTTTTTGGCGGCTAAAATCTCATCTTTTACTTCACTTGCTTCTTCTTTTTTAAACCAAACAAATAGAAGAAAAACATGTGAAAGAGGTCGCGGTGGAGAAGAAAAGGATGCAGCGGGAAGGCTTTTCTATCGCGTCCATGACGATGAAGATGGTGGTATAGGCGATGACGCTTCCAGGATAAGCTGGAGGCTATGAAAAAAAAACAAAAAACAGGTATATCCTTTGAATCCTGATTTTTTCTTTTATGGGATTTTATTTCTTCAGCTTGGGTGTTATTTCTGAGTTATTGTCATGCATAGATGCAAGGCAAGGCAAGATTTGATGAAGATTATGAAATGATTTATTGAGAGGATTTAATTATTAAAATGATTGAGCTTTTATTTTTTTTAATTAACATGGGTGTCCGGACCAGCTTGCGCGCACCTCAACTAATCTCACGGGCCCTGAAGTTAACGACCATGTAAGCCTTCAGTGGTCCTGAGGTTTGTGGAACTCGAATTGGTAACCTCTAGAAAGCAGACTTAGAACCTGACCAATTAAACTACACCCCTCATGATTTGAGCTTTCATTTCTTTCCCTTACTATTTCAAGGTTATATATGGGGGCATGTTTTGTGCTTTTCTTGGATTTTTTTCCATCTATGGTAGGACTGTGCATATTATGAGTCTTTCCTTTTTATTTTATTGATACATGTATGCTTGATTATTGTTGTCCTGCCAACAATTCAATGTCTAGTTCTGATTATTGCTCTACTTTCTACTATTTTGTGTGATTTTCAAGTTGTTTTATATTCATTGTTGCTTTTATTTATTTATTTATTTATTTATTATGAGCTTTTCTTTGACTTGTTTAATGTTTGTGTCTATTTTTTTTTGTCGCCGTCATAGTGCTTTGCTTGGTCTTATATTTACTTGCATGTTCTGGCTTTCAAACTTATAGGTTGTCGATGCATTTTGCACCTGTTTTATCTGTCATGGATTGATGTTTCTTTGTGTTATATTTTTTTTTCAAACATGGTGGTTTACATGTTGTTTTCTAACTTTCTTTACTGTTATGATTTGCTTTTTGGTCTTTTATTATTTGTTTTTGCATTTGTAGGTAGGGATTCCTACTACGTTGATCTTTCTGTGTTTCCCTTTTTTTTTTCACTCCTTAATTTTCCCTATAGTTTTATGCTTGTAACTTGATATCATCTGTTATTTAGTTTTTTAATTAACGTGGGTATTGGGCTAACTTGCGCGCACCTCGACTAATCTTATGGAC
>Ga0307517_10007622_pt1 | contig 15738 bp, 11 predicted proteins | sample 23_EM_MG_FD_194515 | JGI IMG/M metagenome (GOLD analysis project Ga0307517, IMG submission 194515) | Populus trichocarpa ectomycorrhiza microbial communities from riparian zone in the Pacific Northwest, United States - 23_EM | ecosystem: Host-associated > Plants > Roots > Unclassified | place...
TGATTTATTTGGAAATATTATCTGTTTTAATATTTTATTTTAAATATAAAAATTATAATAAGTTATTTAAATTTATTTATGAATTGTATTGAATTCTTCAAGAATTCATATATATATATATATATATATATATAAACCATATGAGATTCACTAACTACATGAAGGTATTTGTTTACGCGGTAGCTTTTGCTTTTAAAGTTCATCGCGTAAACATCATGTTTGGTAACATTAAAATGCAACTAGCTTGTTATGTGGGATCCATGTTTTTCTTTTGTTAAAACGCCGATTCTTGAAAAGCAGCTTCTCACGTCTGCAAACCAGGTGAATATAATTCACCTAGGCACTGTTCACTCCAAGGTGAATTTCACGTGGCACTGTTCACTTCTTGGAGTGAATAGTGCCATGATTATAACTATTTATATTAAAAAAATTATTATTTTAAAATTATATTTTACTTGAAAAACTAGTGTTTAATATTATTTAATAACACTACATAAATTAGAAGAACATCGCATGATGACATAGCATTTGTGGAATTTGATCACAATTCCAATTTTGTTTGTGATGATATTTTACCTGATTTTGTTGCATACTCAAAAAACCATAGAAATTATAGTCCTTATTAGATAAATTTCATACATGATTAAATTATAGATAATTTAATGGAATAATAAATAAAATATTTGATATAAAATATTATTTATTTAATGATGTAATAATGGTAGTTAAATCTACAATATTTAAATTAAAAACCATCAATATATATATATATATATATATATATTAATTATTTTATAACCTCAATTTGAAATGCATGCTTAACCAAACATATTAAACTATTTTTTATTCAACTTTAATTTCAACCACAGTTTTAATCAAACATATATAAATACCAAACCAATTTTAATTAAAAATACTTTTTATAAAATAATTTTTTTTAAACCATAACCATAAAAGCTATCACAATATCAAACACAAATGATCTGATTGAGAATTTATCAATCTGATTGAGAAAGAAAATAGATTGGGTCCTATAAATTATTGGCTTGTTTTGGGGCATGAGGCCCATGACCATAAAAATTCAGAAGCCCACCTGAACCTTTTGTTTTCTTCGTCAAACAAATACCAATTAGATTTATTTATTATTATTATTATTTACACCAATAACACCGAGCGACCAAACGCTGAAAATTCTCACAAATTCTTTTGGAAAGGCAAAAGCAAGCAGAAAGATGGGAGACGAGACGGTGAAAAACGATGCTTTGCAAGTTATTGGAATGTTTCAAGTGCTGCCTAGATTGGTCGTCTTCGATCTAGATTACACTCTCTGGCCTTTCTATTGGTACCTTTCTTTCTTTACAGCCACATGCATGTTAACATAAAGTTATGTCAAATATTATGTTCCTTTTGTCATGCTTTCTTGTTTAATGTTGTTATTTTCATGTGGGTTTCTCACGCTTTGTTCTGTTTTTGTGTTACTGGGAAACTTTCTTGGTAAAAATTGTAACTTGGTATTATATGTTTGTGTTCTTTATTAAGATTGTTAGTATCAGGAAATAATTTTTAAATTAAAATCTGAATTACTGGAGAGCTGAAATGGACTTACTAGTATGTTGGAAAAAATGTTTTGTAGTTTTAATGAGAATTTGTTTTTAATTTCTTGGAGGGTACTTTTAATGTTGTTTGACTTGAAGCCTTGAAGTTAGTTTGTAATATGATGTTGATTGAATGTGGGTTAAGTTGTTCAACTTAGTATTTAGCCCTTCATCGTTCACGCACCTCATTGTATGTAATATAAGTAATTTGGCAATTAATTTTGCAGCTAATGTTTTTTCTACACATTTAATAACGTTTGAAACATTAGTGGAAGCAAAACATTCAGCAGTTTCTGGCGCTGGTACATTCGACTTTTCCATCTTACTTGCATATAATGATACTAATGCTCTATTTGGTCTTTAGAACCTTCCATTAGTTTAATAAAAAAAAGTACAATCTTTGTCGTACTTGATTATTTAAACATTAGAATGGTTTCCTTTTATTTTCTCCTTGTGCCAATGTTTTTTTGGTTCTACATGGTCTAAATTTTGATTCAATTATGGTTGTTATTCAGCGAATGTCGATCCAAGCGTGAAATGCCATCCTTGTTTCCCCAAGCTAAAGGCATATTATATGCACTCAAGGAAAAGGGGATTGACATGGCCATTGCTTCTAGATCACCAACCTCAGATATTGCAAAGACATTTATTGACAAACTAAGTCTCAAGCCAATGTTTGTAGCACAGGTGAGTCTGCAAGAACTAAGAATCTTTTTTTTTTCTTTTTAAATCTTTACTGTGCAATGAGTAACAGGGTCAACCAATTGTTTTTTACTCAAGAACATGAGTAGCAGGGTCATAGTTTAGTAGAACATAGTCCTAAAAGGGAAGGAGAAAGATGTACCATCTAACACACAGGGTTTGTAAAGTGTTGCATACTGAATTGCTTCTTGGAATAGCTCATGATGTTGAGGATTTATTTAGTGCCTAGTAACTTGATTTGAGTGATGAGCCTCTGAGTTTCATCATATCAAATAGGTAAGAAACTCTTAATTCTATTGTGTTTCTGATGATTCTTTTACACGATCTGTATTTCTGGTTCACTTCTGCTTAGTAGAAGTGGCTGGTGCTTGCCTTTGATGAGAAATGAGGAATTAGGAGTTACCCGTTTGTGCCAAAAAGATTGGAATGTTCTATCATTCTGCTTGCTCGGAGTTCTATTTTCTGCTCACTGTTGTCTTGGAGAATGTTTTGTTTTCCATTTTGCTTTTGTATGCACTTCATCTTCCACATATGAAATTATATTCATCTATCATCAAGAGGAACTACTCCTTTGATTGGCTTACATGGTGAGTGATTTTCTGACTATTCAGGAAATATTTTCCAGTAGGACTCACAAGATAGATCATTTCCAGATGATTCATACGAGGACTGGGATACCCTTTAACTCCATGCTTTTTTTTGATGATGAGAATAGGAACATTCAATCGGTAAAAACAAAACTTTACTGCTTCCCCTGTCTTCTAATTTTATGAGTTGGATCTTTAAATCTTGTATTTTTATTGTAATGAACTGCCAATTTTCCTGTAGAGTCATCTATCCCATTTAAAAGATTTCTTGGTGACAGGTTTCAAAAATGGGAGTAACTAGCATTCTGGTTGGTGATGGGGTCAATCTTGGAGCACTAAGACAGGGGCTCTCAGAATTTTCTCAAAATGCTAGTAAATCTGAGAAGAACAAGCAGAGGTGGCAGAAATATTCACAAAATCCAAATTCATCTGAGAAGAAAGATGAAGATTGAACTTTTTGCACATGCGCACACGGAACTGGAGATTAAGGCAATGAAATTGTTACCAGGCAAGGATTGAATTTGGGAGGACACATTTTATTCATATAAATTAAGATCTATTGTTGTATTATTTATACCAAAAGAACTCCTCAAGAGTGTTTAATTCTGGTACATGCTTCCCACATTAAATCAAGAGCATTGAGATTGTATACATGATTTTGATTCTTGATTTATCTCCCATTCTTGTTCTGAAATGGATGCAATTGTAGTTCACAGTTTATTGCCGCTGCTGCTGCCTGATTACCTTAATTCGTGTTCATTTATATCCCATCATGTAATTGTAGCTCACATTTCATTACTCAGCATCACTTGATGCAGCTGCTTCTCTCTGATTAGCAAGAACCATGTAACGGTAACATAAACTCTTGAATCAAAGGATTTAGACTGTTCTCTTTTAATTCCCTAAGGAGAAACATGTCAAGGATTACGGATGCAAAATGCTTATAATTTTGTATTCCAGAACTACAATTGACTGTTTGTCTAAATTTTCATCATTTGTCAAAGCAATTGTATGTATAATAATGTTTTAGGGTTACAGCAAGGTCTGTCAACTAAACTTGGGTGACTAATTCACAAGTGTAGTTTACCCTTCAGAGCTATAAAGTTGCTTTTTGTGGTCTGTGACTTGATGATAGTGATCCGAAGAACATGAGCAGCAATTGCTGGCTATGGGCATCAACGATGCTTTCTCTACCTCTCTGGTAACATGCCGTTAATTCAAAGCAATTACGTATTCTAATAGTGCTGCATCACATGGCCATGTGAGAGGTCCATCGCCAGACAAACCATACTCTTCTTCTGCCAATTTGAGTAGCTTTCTGAGAATTTCGCTGTGTAGTTATTCCTAAGGAAGCAAAAGTCGTTTCTGATCAGCAGAAGACACCACAAAATGATCTTTCTCGGCTGTTGATGATGGGGGACAACTGCTTGTATCTGTTCTCCCAAAGGGTTGTGGCAGAGTGCTTGTTTTTCTCCTGGTAGCAGCTAGTTTCTGCCATCTCCTTGCCACTTTGATGATCATCTATTTTTCAATTATTATTCAATTTTTTTTTAATTTTATATTTCAGTTAATATTCAATTTACTCATAGTTCTCAAATAATATTACAGGCTTTTATCTAACATTATTTTTCAATTATTATGTGCATAATGTGAAAAAAAAGTATCATGGTGAAAATAAAATTTATGTTTTTTAAAATTTTTAATCAATTTTTTATATAATTCAATATAGAATTTCCAGTGTATTATTTTTTTCATTTTTAAATACATACCCTTCATAGTAATGAAAACATTTTTTTAAAAAAAAAAAATTTGCTTTTATGATTTTGATAATTCTTTTTCAACAGATAAATATTATTCAGATAAACAAATTGCCAAAAAAAGTCTTATTAATAGGATAAAGAGATTTTAATTGAAGAGGTTTTTGCATTTTAGATCATTATGAGAGATGAAAGAAGAAGAATTGGTGCTTGTAAATTGAACTCCTTTTAAGTCGTAAAAAATCCGATATAGTACAGCTCCTGGTCAGCTACTTATTGTTCATCTGCTTCACAGAAGACACTGTGATTACCTGCTAATGTCATTCATCAGATGTGCGTAAAGAATGGTTAAAGGGAAAGTATGACAAGGCCATCGCTGACAAGTTCGTTTCAGAAGCTGAACTAAAACTACATTAATGTTGAACTTTGGAGTAACTTTACAACTCTGATTCTATTGTTCAGAAGCTGCAAATTGGTATTTGGTGACTTGGAACTTCATGATGGGGATCCAAAGACATTGAGCAGTGACTCCTGGCTATGGACATCAACAGTGCTTTCTCTACATCTGCAGAAATATGGTTTTCTATCAAAGAAACTACATATTTCATAAGATCTGAATCACATGGAAATGTTAGAGGCCCATCGCTAGGTGATCCAAGTTCTTCTTCTGCAATTTCGAGTAGCTCTCTGACAATATTATTGTGAAGATATTCTAAAGGAAGCGAAAACCGCTTCTGATCGGTGGAGTAAACTACAAAGTGGCCTTTCTGAGTTGTTGACGACGTGCTGCAACTGCTTGTATCAGTTCTCTCAATGGGTTGCGGCAGTGTGATCCTTTTTCTCCTGATAGCAGCCAGCTTCTGCCACTTCCTTGCCAATTTGATGAGCTTCTTGGCACTAATCATCTTGTCTTGTTTCACTCTAATCTAAAGGGAAGATCTTAAGCAAGAACTAGAGGTGAGCTTCAGGGCTTTAGAATACTGAACGATGATCTTGTGATGGTAGAGGCAAAGCAGGTGACTTGCTTATATACGCTCACGATGCCAGACTCGATCCCTTTCCATGGAAACAAAACCATGTGATAGGTGGGTGTGAGGGTTTATTTACGAGGAGGGCATGTTTTCTTATGTTTGATAGCAAAACCATTAAGGTGGAGCAGAGGGTGTCACATTTATTATCTCTCTGCCATGTTGCTGGACAGCAAAATACTTCAGAAGAATGCCGACTCATTACTGTAGATAGCAACGGACAGGGAGAACCACAAAAATGAAAAATTAGCCCTTGAAGACATAATCACATGGAGTAATTTCATGGGTCGTTCGCTCGGTAATCAATTCAGATTGTTTCATCTTACACCCTGATGGCTTGATTGTCATTTGCCAGGCATAAGAAAACATATTGCCTCTGATATCCTCCCATCACATGGTTTTGCTTCCCTTAGGAAGAGACTCTCCACTGATTTTTTGTATATATACTCAACTCACCAGCTTTGCCTTCTACTCATCTCAAACTCAGCACTTGGTAATCTAAATCTATTCTTTTCTCTAAGATCTTACCCCTTATCTGTACAACATTAACAAGATGAGTAATATTTTAGAAGAAAAAGAAAAAAATAATAGGAAAGGAAAACAATGCCCTTGGAGGAGCAAGCATTAGGTATAAATGAGTGAGGGATATTTTAGTAATTGCATAAAAATTGATAAATATAAATAGAAAAAGAGAAACAGAAGAAGAAGAAGAAGAAAAGATAAAAAATTAAAAAAGAGAAAACTGAAAGAGAAAAGGAAGAAGAAGAAGAAGAGAAGAGAGGGAAATATAAAGAAAGGAGAAGAGAGCTAGAAAAAATAGGTTTTTAAGGTAAGATTTATAATTTAATATGTATAATTATCACGACCCGATCCTCGAACCAATGACTGACACATAGGCAAAGTCCCCCTTCAGGTTTCTTTACTTATGCGAACCCAGACAAACATACAAACTTTTACCATTTAAACAAAAAAAAAAATAGAAGAGAGAAAACTAAAAGAGAGAAAGAAGAAGAAGAAGAAGAAGAGAAGAGAGGGAAAGATAAAGGAAGGAGAAGAGAGTTAGAAAAAATAGGTTTTTTAGATAACATTTATAATTTAATATGTATAATTATCACGACTTGATTCCCGGATCAATGATTGACATATAGACAAAGTCCCCCTCCAGGCTTCGTTAACTATGCGAACCCAGACAAACATATAAACTTTTACCATTTAAAGTTGATTGTCTTAATACAATTTCAGAAATTATTGGAGCACTGGCTAGCCATAATGGAAAAAATATTAATTATAACCAAAAGAGCAGGTTCTGAAAGTCCAACAAAAATGACCTACTAACAAAGCTATAAACCTGAAAAAGATAAATAACAAGAGGGTAAGTTTAACAATTCAATGAATAGATAATATTTAATATACTCATACAAGGTAATATGACAAATAGAAACATATACAATTTTGTCTTTAAGTTCTTACAAGAAAGTTTCACAGACAGGTCGTAACAAGAAATATCATAAGGTAAGACTCGTCAGAAAATGAAAATGCAGTGAGTATGAAGCTTCAGATTGTGGGATGATTAGTTTGTATAGGTTGGTGACCCCCCTACCAACTAGGGATCAAATATGATGTGCACAAAGATTAACATTCCTCTTTTAGCATGTGTATTCTGACTGACATGCCAAGTGGTCATATCATAATCAAACAAATAAATCATATCTCAAGACTCAACTCATGACATCAATCAAATCAGGATTTATCAAGTCAGACGTACATATATCTCATGTCCAGAATTCGAATTCAACAAATGATCATGTTTTATCATAACAAAGAATAATAATCAATATATATTATCATGAAGCATGATCCATTTCATACTAACAATTCAAATATTTATATTATTTCTTATGCATATGGAATATTATCCACTCACCTGATTCAAAATCAAAACAAACACAGAAATAGGTACTGAAAAAAATCATACTATTATCCAACAGATAGAATATCAGAAATATCTGAATACAAAAGATAACATGTTAAAAACAAAATTGAAAGGAATGTAAAGTAAATTTAAAAGACTTAACTTACGGTCTAACTTATAACCCTATATGTTTAGGAACCAAACTTTTATTTTTTCAAAAACACAAAAATCAAATGTTTTCTCACAATTCTAATTCAAAACAAAACAAATCATAAAACTTGATAATAATTCACCAAAAAAAAACCTCAATTATTCTTCAAAATTCATATAAAAAACTAAAACTACAGCTAGGAACCAATCTAGAATTTTCTCAAATTTCTAAGGGTCAAATTGTAATTTTGCCAGATTTAGAAGACCAAACTGAAAATATCTTAAATCCATAACTATATTGAAATTTTTACCCATAATTAATCCTCCATTCTATCCAAAATCTTAAATTTTGCTCAAGGGACCAGTTTGCATTTTTTCCAAAGTTTAGGGATCGAATTGTAATTTTCACAAATGAGAGACCAAACTGAAATTTTTTCATCTTCAATCTCAAGACACTTTTTTCCAGTATTTCCAGCAAGTTTTTTTCACAATTTATTACATCCAATACATTAATTAAACCAATAAATCTCAAAATCAGTATTCCTAACAAAATCATCTAAAAACCAATCAATTAAACCATTACCCATAACATTTCAATCAACTCATCAATCTAACCCAAAACATAAACTTCAAAACCCTAAATTTTCTCAAATTTGAAATCTTAATTAATACCAACAATTATACATATCAAAACATAAATCGTACCGTATAAACTTATTTTCTCAAATTCTTTTCCCTTTCCTCTTCTTCTTCTTCTTCTTCTTCTTCTTCTCACTCTCGATTTTCTCTCTTTAAATTTGATTCTTCTCTTTCTTTTATTCTCTTTCTATTTATATTTACCAACTTGTTTCTCAATTACTAAAATGTTCTTCATCAATCTGTACCTCAAATCTAATTCTCTAAGGGCATTGTTAATGCCATTTCCCATCAATTCTTTCTTTTCATTTCAAAATATTACAATCTCCCTACCTTATAAAAGTTTCATCCTCAAAACTTGACATAAATAATTAAACATTTACCAAAACTATAAAAAAGATAAGGATTCTCCTCACGCATGCTATCCTCAAGCTCCTCTCATATCTCTTCCTCACGTGAATGACATTTTCATTTCACTTTCACTGAAGCTATTTCCTTTGATCTAAGATTCCTCACTTGTTGCCTGTATCTTTCAGTTGCACCTCATAAGTCATATAATCTCTCAATTCAATTGGTTAAACTTCTAATGCATAAGATGGATCCGACATATACTTCTATAGCATCGAAACATGAAATACCGTATGATTAGCTAAAACGTTTAGAGGTAGTTCTAACCTATAAGCAACTGCCCCAACTCTCTCCAGAATCTCATACAGTCCAATAAATTAAGGAATTAACTTGTCTTTCTTCCCAAACATGAATACTCCTTCAGTCGGTAAAACCTTTAGAAACACACAATCACCTGCTAAAAACTCTAATTCATGCCTCTTCATATCCGCATAACTCTTCTATCTACTCATAGTTGTCTAAAATTTTTTTTCTGATCACCTTTATCTTATCTGAGTTAATTTAAATTAACTTTGGTCCCACTAGCTTTTTTCTCACCAACCTTAAACCAACAAACTGACAATCTACACTTCCAACCATACAAAGCCTCGTAAAATGTCATCTAAATGCTAGCCTGATAATTGTTATTGTAAGCAAATACCACTAATGGTAGAAATCTACTCCAACCAATTCCAAAATCCATAACACATGTTCTAAGCATATCCTCTAAGTTCTGAATAGTCCTCTCAGACTGACCAACTGTTTGAGGGTGAAAAGTTGTACTCAACTACACTGTAGTATCCCATATCTTTTTGGAATTTCACCCAAACCTACAATGTAAATTATAGACCTCTATCCGAAACTATTGAGATTGGTACTCCATCCAATTGCACAATCTCGCTAATAAATAATTTTGCCAACATTGCATATGTACAAGTAATCTTAACTAGTAGACAATTGGTTGATTTTATCAACCTGTCAACAATCTTCCATATCGAATCGCAACCCTTCTGACTTCTAGGCAACCATGTCATGAAATCCATTGTGATTTTTTCCCACTTTCATTTTGGAATCAACAATGGTTACAGCAATCCAGGAGGTTTCTAGTGCTCACCCTTTACCATCTGACAAGTCAACCACCTAGAAACAAAGTCAATTACATCAGCATTCATCCTACTCAATCAATAACATACCTTAAGATTTTGATACATATTAGTGGAACCTGGATGCATTGTGTAAACTGTCTTATATGCCTCTGTCATCAATTCTCACCTCAGATCATCCACATCGGGTACACAAAGCTTATTTCCATACCTTAGCATATTATGCTTATCAATCACAAAACCTGTAACTTTTCCTTGCTCAACCTTATCTTTAATCCTGAGTAGTGAATCTTCTCTCTTATGAGTTACTTTTATTTTGTCAAACAAGTCTGACTTAACCTAAGAGTGAGCAATCATTGCTCTAGCTTTATTGAGGTCAAATCTAACTCCTTCATCCACTAACTCATGTAACTCCATAATCAGAGGTCTTCGTATCTCTCGAATATAAGCTAAGCTCTCAAATAATTTCCTACTCAAAGCATTAACACAATATTTGTCCTGTTTGGGTTGTACTGTATGGTACAATTATAAACCTTCAATAGCTTCATCAATCACATCTGCCTCATATTTAGATCTCTTTACTGAAAGATATATTTCAAACTCTTATAATTTATAAAGATCTCACAAATCTCGCTATACACGTAGAGCCTTCAAATCTTCAAAGAAAAAATTATAGTCATCATCTCTAAATCATATACAAGGTATTTTTGTTCATGCTTTTTTAGTTGTCGTGAAGCATAGGCAATAACCATGTCATGCTGCATCAAAACACATCCTATCCTCATTCTCGAGACATAATAATACACTATATAACCGTCATAACTAGATGGTACTTTTAGCATAGGTGATGTAGTTAATCTTTGCTACAACTCCAAGAAACTATTCTCACGAGCTTTAAACCACTGAAACGTAATATTTTTTTATATTAACTTAGTCAATGGTGCAGATATTTGAGAAAATTTCTCCATAAACCTTCGATAATAACTAGCTAAACCCAAGAAACTTCTAATATATGTCTAAACATCCTCATAACCCATGAGCCTTGACAGTCACTTTGTCTCCTAGACAGACCTATATTTGATCCCTACTGTTGAAAAGACTAACCCTTTTCTCTATGCCTCCTAAACTGGCTTGCAGCCATGTCCTCTAATTCTCATACCTCAATCAACCTAGCGCTCTCAACTGCCAAGAAGTACGATGAAAACACATGAGACACCATCATCATAAACATCAAGAATTTGAGTACTTGAATGAACCTTTTCACACTCCACCCCTCTGTCGGTAAAAAAATGCTCAACATACCTTGATAGCTGAGTAAACTTCAGTCATACTCATCTATTGTCACACTCCTTTAAGATTGCCTCTCAAACTTATAGAGCATCCCTAACACTCTGAGGAAGAAATTTATCCAAGAACATGGTGTTAAACTCCTTCCATGTCCATTGAGCCTCTGCTGGCCTCGTTCTCTTTCTAGACTTGAACTAAAAGATGGCCACATCTCCCTCCAACCTGAACAATGTCAAACTTACAGCTTGATGGTCTATACACCCTAAAGCTTCACACCACCGTCATATATCATTAAGGAACCTCTAAAAATCCTTTGACCTGTCTATCCTAGTAAAGGTAGGAGGTGTCAACTTCATGAAATTATTCAACGACACATTGACTCTATGAACAGTATGGGATAACAATGGTACGTCTTTATCCCTCTTCTATTCTCTTTCCATACTAAACTCTATCTAGGTCCACATAGACTGGCTAAGTTGTTGGAATTCTATAACAGACTCAAGGTTTGTTACCCCTACACCTGTTTCACCAACCATATTATTCTCTTCTAACTCCTGAGGCTCCTCTTCTACTAGTGGAGGTACCTCCTCAATATGTCGAGGTGTGGGTACATTTCACCTCCTTCTCTGCCTTACAATCCTCAACTGCACAATAAAGACGTCGTCCTAATCGTCACCTACTCTACTAGTACCAGCTATTTGTTTATTTCTTGACATTTCCTTTAAGAAGTGAGAGCACTTAAGTCATGCTAGAATAATATGATGATAATTATCATAGAATTATAAAAAAGCATATCTATCACAAAACTCAAAGAATCAAAGAAAACATACTTGATGAGAATTCAGAATCTCAAAGACAATGGACAAAATGATACGGATCCTAATGTTTTATATGTTATGAAATTAATTATACTATTATTTCTTTAACCTAAGGCTCTAATACCAAGTTTGTCATAACTTGATCCCCAATACATCAATTAAACCAATTAATCTCAAAATCATTATTCCTAACAAAATCATCTAAAAACCAACCAATTAAACCATTACTCATAAAAATCAATCCATAACATTTCGATCAACTCATCAATCTAACCCAAAACATAAACTTCAAAACCCTAAATCTTAACATATTTGAAATCTTAATTAATACCAACAATTATACATAATAAAGCATAAATCTTACCTTATAAATTTATTTTCTCAAATTCTCTTCCCCTTCTTCTTCTTCTTCATCTTCCATCTCACTTTTGGTTTCCTCTTAAAGCCTGATTCTTTTGTTTTTCTCTTTCTATTTATATTTACCCAACTCTTTGTTCCATTACTAAAATGTCCTCTAACCATTTATACCTCAAATCTAATTCTCCAATGGCATTGTTGTCATTTCCCATCAATTCTTTATTTTCATTTCAAAATATTACAATAATTGTTGTTATTAATTACGATTTTGAATTTGTTGAGATTTAGGGATTTGGAGTTTGTGTTTTAGAGTTTAGATGATGGATTAATTGAAATGTTGTGGATTAATTGTTATGGGTTTTTAATGTATAAGTTGAAATTTAGAGGGTCTGCAATTCTAGGGAGACTAGTGGATCGGGACTCTGAAATCCTAATCAACCAGTTGATGGGTTAGCTTGATGGATTCGATTGACTAGTTGGTCAATTTCGATCGACCGGTTGACTAAGCAGTAAGGATTAATTAGTTCTTTTAGGTTCGGTCAGTTTAAGATATGTTCGGGAATGATCAGGTGAATCTGTTTAGGTTTTATAATTACATTTTAATCTTCAATCTTAGAGTTATAATCTCTTATGTTATCTATTTTGAGTCATTTTGAGTATGTATTTTTATATATATTTAAATAATCTTGATATTCCACCCTCTGAGCGTCAGTATGATTCCTTCAATATCTGCTTCTGTGTCCCTTCTACTTTTGAGTTAAGTGAGTGAATAATATTCCAAATGCAACAGGAATAATATAGATATTTAAATTGTTAATATGAATTAGATTATGCTTCTTGATAAAATATATATATTGTTTATTATCTTTTGTTTATGATGAAACATTATCACTTATTGAAACTGATTTCTTGATATGAAATATTATGCACATCTAAATTGATAGCTCCTAATTTGATTGATTGTATAAATTCAGATTTTAAAAAATAATTTTGTTTTGTTTGATTATAACCCTATGGTATACCAGTCAAAATATCAATGTTAGTAGGGTAGTGCTAGCATTTATGTGTAACAACTCATACTTTTCCATCATTTGTACTTGTAAACATGGTTGGTATTCAAAATTTTAAGGATTATATATATATATATAACCTACCAAAAATTCAGCAAAATCTTACCATGAATAGGTGATACCAAGTTCTTGACAAGTGCAACCATCACAAAATTAATTCATAATAATAATTTAATCATCTTGGCCTTAAAAATAAACATCCTTATCATTAAGATGAGTCATATGGTAACTTAAATTAATTATATTAGGTAACACTTAAACTAACTAAATAATAATAATAATAATAATAAAACCATTGAGTTCAAATTTATCACTTACATTAATCGATTGCTCTTTGTTGCTAAGTACGATTATTTTGTTATGAAAACATCAAGTATATTGGCCTTGAATTGAAAAGGAGAGACTGTATTTATGAACTATATCACTGTGGAACTAGCTCCAGACATTGGTCCTCATGATCACTGTACAACCATCTAATTCGGAAGGGTGTATGAACCATCTTCTCCCTACTTCTGTCTGGCAGTTCTCAGACAAAAGGGTCCATTATGCTTTCACCATTCATTGACTACTCAATACATTCAGCCATCGGATCCAGATTCTAATTCATGCCTGCTTACTGATTTACTTCATTTGTTGTGGATCACAGTGTCTGTTGCAATCTCAACCATGAATCAGCTTTGATTGATCACAGTTTGCTGTTCAACAACTAGACAGAAGGTACAGGCTTAACCACCGCTATGCTATACCTTGATGGTTTTAATTTCGGACTTGAAGAAACATGCCCACCTCATAAACATCCTCTCACATCCACCCATCACATGGCTTTGCCTCCATGGAAGGCGACTGTTCACGGATTTGTTAACATATAATAGCCGCTTCCTTTGCCTTCTATCCATCACAAAACAAGCATTCAGCATTCAGCTTTCTTCCCCTACTTGACTCCTCTTAAGTTTTTGTGCTTAACAAACAAAATGATCAGTGCAAAGAAGCTCGTTAAACTGGCAAAGAAATGGCAGAAGCTGGCTGCTCTGAGGCGTAAGAGAATCACATTGCCACAAATGGAGACAAGCAGTTGTAGCGCATCAGAAATGGCTGATAAGGGACATTTTGTTGTGTACTCGGCTGATCATAAACGCTTTTTGCTTCCTCTGAGTTATCTTAACAATGAGATTGTCAGAGAGCTGCTCAAACTGGCAGAAGAGGAGTTTGGACTGCCTAGCGATGGGCCTCTCACGTTGCCCTGCGATGCAGAGCTTATAGAATATGCAGTTGCTTTAATCAAACAGAGAGTCACAAGAGATGTAGAGAAGGCATTGTTGGTGTCCATAGCCAGCAGTCGCTGCTCATTGTCTTCTGATGTCCATCATCAAGTAACAGACCATCAATTACCAGTCTGCAGCTTCTGACGAGCAGAGTTAGATTTGTAAAGAATGCAAACAACTAGATAAATTTTGTAGAATATTTTCATTATCAATGATACAAATTTAGTGAATTCACCAGAAATTCTGGTTTAATGATATAAATAGTATTGCGATTTTGCATTATAAACGTCTCATCATATTTTCTCCTCAACTATCCTGAAAAGTGAAGATAAGATTTTTTTTTTTCTCTTCTTGAACAAGAAGTCTCGAGTTGTATGAGCAATCACTTCTTAGATAACTTCCAAGTCTTAAAGGAAAAACATAGCTTTTATTTATTTGCCAAAAGTCTAATCAGCCTTCCCAGATTTAAGCCTTGTGAATCAGACTCCTTGAAACATTTACTCAAGGAATCAACTAAATGTAAGTTTAATATGCTTCTGGTTATAAGTTTCGTTATTATATTCATGTAAATATATATTTATTATTAATCAAAACTTAATTTATTTTTAATATTTATATAATATTAGATTAATGAATATAAATTTAATTTATGAATATAGAGTAAAGATAAAGTTCATGAGATAAAAATATTTTGCAAAGAAAATTATAAAATTGTTATAATTATGAGATTCATGTTGCATCAAAACATTGTTACTAAAATGTTCATGATCAATACTTTTTTAAATACTGAACATTTATTAGAGCCATAGAGACTGATATATATTATGTTCTTTTTTTTTTATGAAAAGAAGCAGTTGTTCTCATAATTTGAGGTATAAGAGATACTTAGAACTAATATGCGGGTGCTTGTCATAAAACATGTACACTGAACTGACCCGCATGAGAATCTCACATGGAGAGATCACTTATGTATATAAAAAGACTCACGTGACGGTTGTGTAAGTGATCCTTAGACTTGACATTACTAAGTTATCTTATATAGAAAATGTTATGCTTTGATCATGTTACATGTTATCTTAATTAAGGT
>Ga0307517_10007623_pt1 | contig 15735 bp, 19 predicted proteins | sample 23_EM_MG_FD_194515 | JGI IMG/M metagenome (GOLD analysis project Ga0307517, IMG submission 194515) | Populus trichocarpa ectomycorrhiza microbial communities from riparian zone in the Pacific Northwest, United States - 23_EM | ecosystem: Host-associated > Plants > Roots > Unclassified | place...
GAAAAAGGATATATATAGAAAGCGGAATGATGGAGCGGTCAGAAAAGGTGCGGAAGGGTGCAGGATATAAAAGGAACATTATGTAAGCATCTCCGGATGGCCAGAGGTCTTCCGAAGTGATCAGAATTGCGCCGGGAATAGAAACGAGCGGCGGGAGGAAGAAGAAACATCGGAGCGGCGGGAAAAACTGCGGAGGGGCGCGGGAGAGTGCGGAAGCGTGTGGGAAGATGGCGGAGGTCAGGTGATATGTCCTATGATGTCACGGTACGTGACATACTTACGTGCTATGAATACTCACCTGCATGACTGTTATGGTCGTTTGATACTTTACATTTGCATTCTTCTTCTGCTCTGGCAATTTACATACTGCATTACTCTGCTCGCATTATGATAACTTAGATACTTTAGTATATTTGCATGTATTACAAATTCTGTTTGACTGAAGTCGATGCTGCCTCATCCGGAATCTTTTTGGTCTTGGGTGGAACATAAGATAATCTCAGCTCAGTTACCAAATAAGGGAACATCAAAATCAGTGTCGATATGCTGAATAAAACCAGAGAATGTACCTGCAGTTCCCATTTTGACATGATTTGGTGATCTAGAGGGACCAAAGATCTTGACGGTGGAAGTCTGTTGGTCACATGTTATCATTCATCAATGTCAGTAGTAAGTACAGACGACCCACCATCACCCTCCGCCTCCTTTCAAGTGACCATGTCAAGTTCACCAAGGGCGATCTGCTCATGCTCTAGTCCATCGATAAAATCACCAGACTTCAAACACCAGATATAGTGAATCAATAAAGGTGCCAGCTACTTCAACAGCCACTAGAAATTCGACACCTTTCCCAGTGTCGAGCTGTGGCAGGGTATTTTATTCACCTCTCTGCCATGGTGTTCTCATGCAAGCCCAGATCTGTCCATCCAGCCCCCAGCAGATTGATTTTAACCATTAACACATGCGCATCTGCAGTGTAGGTCTTTCATTTCTATCAATGCTTCAAATTGTCTAACATATATGCAGGTACCGCAAAGGAGCTCTCATTGATATTTCAGTGTCTTCAGTACCTCAATCTGCGAAACATCGCTCAATTAGACCTGTCTTCCAACTCTCCTCACTTCTTAAAGTTGGAAAAGTTTCTCTCTAGGCGTCGTGTGATCGTCAAGACTGGGGGAACTGGATCTCGACAGGATAAATCTGGTTTGAAAATAATCCAAGCTTTAGTACCCAACACAGGTCAGTTCCAATTTTCAAAGGGCCCCAAAGACACAACAGTTGAGGTAAGGATTTTTTAATGCCACAATGAGATGCATATTTAATACAAATTTTTGCAGGAGCACTTTCGTGGGGCTCACAACCTGGAGTCTCTTTTGAGAGGAAGGGCTCAGACAGGCAAAATGTTGTCCCACCGAGTTTTGTGAAGTGGAACCCAGTCAAATTTGTCATTGAATCCTGGACGAGCTTAGGCCAGACATGGTAAAGTTCTCTGTGATGAAGCCCAACGCCTGCAAGCAGTGTATCGTTGAAGAGGTGAGTCCGAATATCCTGTGGTATTCATAACAACTCACGACGATATACGTCAATTCATATATGTGTTCAGAGTTTTTGGCCAAAACTCAGATGCAGGTTAACAAGCAGATGATTGATGTAAATGGTAGAAAACTTGTCCCTCCACGCATCGCTTACAGAAACCAGAGTGGTTCTTATTTTAAGTCTATTCGATAGAAGACCAAAAATGAGGCAAAGCATACGAAGCTGCTAGAGGGCCAAGGACTCGAAAACTGGGCTGTGCTCAATCTTTGCAGGAATTTAAATAGCACAGGTCCAAGGTTACATGCATGACCTCATGAACTGTTGTAAAGCCCTTGGTGAGCATTTTTTGATTCACTTTTCTGATACCTATATTTACTTTGTGCATAGGCATGGAACATAAGCCATGCACATTTTCTTGATATTTATTTTGATCTGTTGCAAAGTTAACCATACACCTGCTGCTTGTATTGGATAACAGCAACCTGGTCAAGGTTGAGGACGAAAGGTTTTTTCTTCTCCAATGATTTTCAGCACTTGAACAAGATTTTACATAGAGCAAAGGACAACCAAGCATTCCAAAGAGACAAACTGTTTATCATCATCGCTCTTTTGAAACAGGAAGCTGGGCCTATCAGAGTTCACATCAAATATTGGGGGGACATCACTTCTGGTATGTGTTGTCGTCGCTCTTAACCCTTTTTGATAATTGACATGTATAATTTATAAGGTGTCTTGACCCAAATTCGTCATCCAAAGCCTTCGTCAAAACAAATTTAGCAACTACACAAGTAATAACAACAGTAATGATCAACATGGCAATCAAGTTGTGGATCCCATCCTTCGGTTATCGAGTCTACTAACTTGATATTTAGGATCAATGCTCACCTTGGAGGGACGAATTGTTTTGCAGACTCCCTTTATGTTAAAACTTGGCAAATACATGGTAAACTAATTTACATCATCCATGCTGATAACTGATGTTGGACATCCTGGGCCTGGGTCCCCCTCCTTTACAAGCATTGTCTTTCCAGTTTTCAATCTTCAACCCAACATTCATCTCATCCACTGATCCAGCAATTTGTTGGTATAACCTCTAACTTGTGCTTTGCCAACAGATCCTCTGTCTGGATGAGGTGAATATGGGCTCTGAAAGGTTCTGGGGATATCGGGAATTCAGTGATGCTCCTGGTCCCTGGTCATGTGATTATACAATGTATTTATTTCAATTTGCTAAGATTGCATAGTTAGAGTTTTTGCATTCTATTAAGTGTTTTTGCATCGTTATAAGAGTTTTTGCACCACTAAGAGTTTTTGCACAACTAAGAGTTTTTGCAAATTCTACTTACTAATTTCTTATTGTTTTATTTCCAATACTTTCTGTTGTCACAGACGAGTTTTAATTTTGTCCAGTGCGGCCCCTCATAAAATTCAAGACTAACTAGTAGGCTAAAACTTCGTGGCGGAAAGTCCAAAAAACCCATAATTTCCCGTGCATGATTAAATGACCAATCGGCCTAGCATAAGTACTAACCTTTGGTGACCCACGAAATAGATAGGTCAGTCACGGTCAGTTTTTTTTTTGCTTTCCAGTCAATTTCCTCAAAGGCAGAATGTGCACCGTGTCGACGGAAATCAGAGGTAAGGACTCAGTGGTAATCTTGACTATTATACTCATGTCGGTACTCCAGACGGCACTTTCTGCCGCCCTGACCCTGACCCTCGAGGGCCAACAAGTCGTTCCGACGTTCTCCTGATGAGACACTTTTGTCCTCATTTTAAAGTTTAAGTCGCTTATTTTAGTTGCATATCTATGAGATACTAGTGCCCATGAGGATCAGGTTCTCCTTTCGATTCTATCCGAGAGAAAGATTAAAAGATATACGCCAAAATAAGAATTTCACTCACCAGGCACACACTGAATCGCATCATCAATCCTCAAAATCGATACAGCAGCCTCGTAGGCACTCTTAAGACTCTTCACCTTGCTCATCAACGGCTCCAGCACACCAGCTGCCACATTATCCCTCACCTCTCCCCCTCCTCCACCAATGTTATGACTGGACAGGTCCAGTCCGTACCTCAACAACCCCTTCCTCGGATCACCTAGGGGAGCGGTCTGCGCTGCGTGGTGGTACGAACGAAGTTTGGCGATGAGTGAGGTAGAGTCTTTCCCTCCGTTTATAGCGAGCTGTTTGGGGATCGAGAGGAGCGACGAAGCAAATTCCGCGATGGCAAGTTGTTCCCTTGAGCCCTGAAGAAGTGAATTGTGTAAGTTGATGCAATGGTCATATGAAAGTGAAACAGAGGAGGAACTCACCAGGGTAGTAGCAAAATTCTCCAGGTAAACACTCAATGCACTTTCCACCGCACCACCTCCAGGAACAACCGCCCCACTCTCCAAAGTCCTCTTTACAATCGACAGCGTATCATGCAATGCCCTCTCCATCTCATCCAGCATATAATCATTCGCTCCTCTCAGCACTACACTTGCACTGCTCACCACCTTCGTCCCCTTCACCAAAATAACCTCGTCATCCGCCACACGTTCCTGAACAACCTCTTCCGCGTATCCTAGATAATTAGCCTCAAAGGACTCTTCACCCTCAAGGTTGGCGAGGGAGGATATTAATTGGCCTCCAGTGGCTTTGGCGATCCTACGGAGATCTTCTTTGAGGCACCGTCGGACGGCTATGGCGCCTGCTTCGACGAATTCTTTGAGACAGAGGTCGTCAATTCCTTTGGTAGTTAGGATGACATTAGCGCCGGAGGCAAGAATTTTGCGGATTCGTTCGAGGGTTATGTCGGATTCGCTGTGTTGGGTGGATAATGATGAGATGGGAAAGGTAGGAAAGATTCGTGTTCGTACCGTTTACGAATATCCTCCAACTGATCAGGGTCATCAACCAAGATCTGCACCCCGAGCTGCATCCTGGCTTTTTGGAGGTTCATATCCAAACATGCAATCTTGGCATTCACAATTCTCTTCTTCATAGCTTAACACAGAATCATTGAGAACGTGTTCTTCCATCCAATGGGTTGGGGAAATCGTACCTTGGCTAGCAACAGTGCAGTTGAGGGCGTATCCTCTGACGAACATGGACTCGCGTGCACTTTTTCCGTGGGCTTTGAGGACGTTCACGGCTTTGACGGGGTACTTAATGTCTCCTCGTTGATTGATCGATTTGACTGCGAGCATGGCATCGACTGCCATAGGCGCAAAAATGTCATCATCACTAAATTTTCCAAGTTAACTTGAAAAATAAAAATAAAAAAGATATACGCACTTCCCGATAATCTTACTCGCCATCGAAGTCTTCGCAACACTGATCAATGCCTCCCTCCCTAGGGTCTCAACCCTCACACTCAGCTGCTCCTGCATGAACCTCACAGCCTCCTTACACGCAAGCCTATATCCATTGATAATTGTTGTCGGGTGCAGTTTTGCTTTCACTAGCTCATTCGCACGCCTGAGCAGCTCAGCGGCAATGATCACGACGGAGGTGGTACCGTCGCCTACTTCCTTGTCTTGTTTCTGTGCGAGGTCAACGAAGATTTTTCCTGCGGGGTGCTCGATGTGAAGGAGGGAGAGAATAGTTGCGCCGTCGTTCGATATCGTGACCTCCTGGATTTTTTGGTAAACGATGATTTTTGAGAAAAATGAAACAAGGTGAAGGTAACGTACGCCGATGTTGTCAACGAGCATTTTATCGAGTCCAAGTGGACCCAGAGAGCTTTTTACAACGTTTGCAATAGATTGAGCAGCAATGACTTGTCGGATTATTGAGTAATGTTCTCAGACTTTTCAGACACTCACCATTTTGGTCTCTAATATCCTGCCCAGATACACGATCTCCTCCGAGGAAGGCACCCGCGCGTGGATCTCTCTGATATATTGACATTGTGGTCTCTGAACCTGCGGCGTGACTCCGGAGTGGTTGATGTAACAATTGTCACACATGTTTCTCAGTAATGATTACCCCAAGATTACCCCAGGAGACAACAAACCATTACCCTTCCTGCATTGTCCATGGTGACCCAGACGCAGTACCATTTGATACGGACACAGACGGAGAAGGGTGTGCTCAGGAAAATCATTAAGAACAGGGAATTTGACAACTTTCCTCCCGACCGCCTCAAATTCTGGAAGTGGACTTACAGGCCAACTGACAGGATTGAAAGCTTGAACCCTAAGGATGTGCTGTGTCCGAGAGAGACAATCGGCGAGTTTTCCAGGGCGGTCCTTCTGGAAAGAGACGTACACACATTATCAGATTTATAATGGTTCCTTTGTAAGTGAGATGACTACATTCCTGTTTGTTTGACTCCCGCGTTGTTGTCTCCAACCTCAATGAAAGCTGGTCGGAAGAACCCAACTTTTCTTACCACAACTTTTTTTACCATGGCAGGCTCCTTGTCACGCCGTATCAATTTTTTCGATGCGACAAGGAGATGACCTCTCATCACATTGAAGCCTTCTTTCTTGACACGTCGCGCGGGACAACGACAGGGGTGGGAGGGTCGTTGTGCCCATTCCCCCAATTTGTGAGTCTTTTATTACTATATTTTTACTTTCTATAGCTCTCAGCGTTCTCAGTCGCCTTAAGACTGTATCGAAAGTGGTTTCCATTCGGTAATTGATCTTCTGACTAAACAGATTAACCCCATCTGCGTGTATTCATTGCATCAAGGGTTGGCCCGCGAGTCGCACTCAACACTCTTCTGTTATGTAAACGACAATGGCTGGAGTCAAATTTGTGGACAATAAAAACAATGCGCGAGCACCACACAATCCTCTTACTTATCTGTTTCTCTGATCACGCATTGTGGGTCGCGCACGCGTTTGGACTCGGGAAAACCAAATTCCCTCTGGTTATTTTGTATCTAGCCGACGGCCATTCGACCGCTACAGCCTTTCCATTGGTTTCACAGTACATTATTCTAGAATCACTAGGTTTGGTTTCTATGCAGCAGGACACCGTTCAGCCTTTGTGCCGACACACAATCGCGATTTGGTGATGACGTTGGAACGCCTTTCTTGAGTTCCTCGATCCAGTTCATGGTGTTTTTCTTCTTTCGCTATGATTTTTGCGGATGTCTTTCAGCCTCGGTTAATTCACGGAACAAGATCTGCTCTCGGTTCAATGTCGGACGCACTTTGGGAGTATCATGATTTTTCTTAGTCTGCTTGTGAGAACTCGATGGTGTGTTGTGCTGGACTCTGACGTCCTCTGGTCTATTTAATTATTAAACTATCCATGCAGAGTTTCTTGAATCAGATAGGTTTTCCATTCGTTAAATCAAAGTGAAATATAACGATTTTGTTATGGGCAACTATCAAGCCGTTTGTTTTGATTCAGCAAGGGGGACGAGTGGTAAGGGGCTTCCGATTGATAATGTAACATTTATTTTATGATTGTTGTTCAAGCTCCTAGGTGGCGATAATCCTGGCTGTCGATTGGAAACCATTTTCTGTTGGATTCTTAGATTTGTCTTATTCAACCAACTCCGTAATTCATTTCTATAGATCACTATCACATTATAAAAGTCCCTTTCAATGGAATGAAAGTTTTCGTTTGAATCCGAATACCCATCGTTGCCGGCTAGACCTGGGTGATCACCGAATTATTGGTTCTAAGGGTCTGGATGTCGACCGCAGTATGCCAAACATGGATAAAAAACATACCGTCAAACGTCAACGTTCAAACCCTAATACTAACTTGAAGGAAAAATACAATCATTGGTTTCGAGTTTTTTGGCTAGAGCAGCAAAACAGGTGGATTTAATGAAGCGTTTTCAAATTGTAAAGATGATTACATATGAACTTTATATGCAAAGTTTTTTTTGCGAGCTTTCCACAGACAATTCCTGAATCAAGAAAAGAATCAGTAGTAGGAACCCTTCATTTACTCTGATTTTTCTAGCGATCCAATCAAATAATTACGCCTGCTAAAAAACCCTGTACGAATAAGCGCTCAACTCGGCTGGGGATGATCAACAATTAAATCACGTGAAGGCGTGTAAGTATATCGGTTGGTCAACAAGTTGTCTTTTTCACGCCACCTTATTGATCTCGACCCCCCCCTTAAATGACGAAAGCGACCTCGAGCTCGTCGATATTTCCATTTCCAACGGTGCCGACAACCCCGGCGTTTCCACCCATGTTCCAACCCTCCACCTCAACCACGATGCCCCAACCCACCACAACATCAACAATGATGATGATGACTTGCACAGAAACACCGAAGAAGAAGACGACAACGACGACAACGACGACGACGATCATCCCGGAATTGTCATCCCCTGCGCTGATAGAGATCACTCAGAGTAGCGTGCTGCATGATTCGTACGCGGTGCTTATCCGGTCGTTCCTTGATAGAGAGCTTACGCGTTCGGCGCTGTTCCATGCCGAGAGGTTTTTCGCTTTGACCAATTCAAACGTGGCTTGCGAAGGGGCCCCACCTCCTCCTTCCGCCGCGAGCACCACGACACCGAATCCAGCCACGCATCGCACACACGTACCGCACGCGACCACGAATGCAGCACATACCTCCCGACATTTATACGCTCTCTCCCTTCTTCTACTTGGACAGACCTACAGTGCACTATCGCTCGTGAACGGTCCGAACGGTCTGATTGACCAACATCGGGTCTGTAAGAGTTGCTTGGAAGTGAAGGCGAGGTGTTGTGTTAAGCTTGGGAGGTGGAGGCAGGCAAGGGAGGCTTTGGAGAGCGTGGGTTTGGTAGAAGGGGATAATGATAAGGGGGAATATGGTGGTGATTTGGGTGGGTTGTCTTGTGAATTGTTGGAATTTTTTTTTTTTCATCCTGATCGGTTGCCCCAGCATACACAACTACGAGTTCTCTGTCAAGCATTCCGGCAATGCAATGTAAAGCAGGAATAGCAGCTTTACATGGTAATATGGCCCATAAAGCTGCACAGAGTTTTAAGGAAGCACTGAGCGCGGAACCGTTGATGTGGGAGGCGTGGGAGGGCCTGTGTGCTGTTGGTGTGTTGGACCTACTGCTTGGGTTTTGGATTTGTGGACTGATTGTGTGCGATTACAGGAGACCCACCAGACATTGACGAGGTTTTTCCCCTTCGTCCGGTGCCTACCAAACGCGGACCATCGGTCCCCTCTCATTCCTATCCTCCCCCTCAAGCAACGAACATCCCCACCTTTGCAAATGCACATGCCGAAGACTCGACATCGACTACCTCCACACACACCTCTAATTCGAACTCGAACTATACGTCCAACTCTCTTACATCGAATTCGAACGGGACGAGCACGACGACTACTAAACCGACGACGACGGGTGTGGGGTTTTTCACACCTGATCACACGTCTTCGCCGTCTTCTGTGCTGGTAGCGGGACCCGAGATGAATAGGAATGGAATGGGAGTTGGGAATTTGTTTCATCCGCTCCGACATGAGATAAGGAGTTTACGTATGGGACCTAGAGATTCTATGTAAGTGGCCTTTTTCCCCACGTTTATTTTCACAACTGATAACTTTTTTGATAGAGGAACTACGGAATCGTCATTTTTTTCAGAAGCGTCGTTTGTGCAACAGCGTAGTCGATCGTCCACGTCGGTTTTACAAACTCCGGGTACGACGGCTACTTCGCGGCCGCTTTCATCTGCGGATGAATCGGGACCTGTTGCGAAACGACTGAGATCGCAGATGGACGCGGTAGGAGTGAGTTTGAAAATGAGAGCAGGAAGGGGAGAGAGTGTGAGTGGGACGAATAACCAGACATTGGTGAAAAAGCGGCAGGCACTGGCGTATGCTAATATTGTGCCGTCGACGTCGGGAGGACGTGGGTCTGGATCGCCGTCGTCGAGGAGTGGTGGTGGGAGTAGTGGGGGGAATAATAGTGGGGGGAAGAGTGGTCAAGCGCAGCCGCATGTAGTGACGAGGAGGAGTTCGAGGTTGTTGAGTGGGACTGGATTGGGATTGATGGGGGGCAAGGTTTGTTTAAAGGATGATTGAAGGGAAATGTTTTATTGAAAATGATTTATAGATGAAGAAAAGACAGACGGTGAGTGTACCGAAGACGGAAGAAGTGGAGGAAGAAGAGACGGAGGAATGGACGGCAGGACAGGAAGAGCAAGCTCAGCAAGCGTTTGAAGAGTCGATGGCGCAATACTACATATATAATCTGACGCGGACGTTTGCGTTGGCGGTGCTGCATCTGTCTACGTTTTCGTGTCGGCAGTGCCTGTGGACGTTGTCGGTGCTGCCTGCGTGGGACCAAACGACGTCGCAGTCGTTGTCGCTGATCGCGCGGGCGCACTATGAGGTGCAGGACTACCGGTCAGCTGAGAGGGCGTTCAAGGCGCTGCGATGGAAGGAGCGATACCGGGTGTGGGACATGGAGGTGTACAGCTCGCTGTTGTGGCAGATGGGGCGGGGGGTGGAGCTTGCGTTTCTGGCACGGGAGATGGTTGACCTTGCGCCGGGGAGCGGGGAGGCGTGGATAGTGGTTGGGAATCTGTTTTCAGTGAGAAAGGAGAGGGAGCGTGCGCTGGGGTGTTTCCGACGAGCGACAGAGCTGGCGGGGAAGGGGAGCGTGAAGGCGTACGGGTACACGCTGTGTGGGCACGAGAGCGTGGACGAGGACCTGGGGAGCGCGATACGGTACTTTGAGGGAGCGCTGCGGGTGGACGGGGGGCGGCATTACAACGCGTGGTACGGGCTCGGGACGTGCTATTTGCGGATGGGGAAGGTGCGGATGGCGGAGTACCATTTCCGGCGAGCGGTCGGGGTGAACGGGGGGAGTGCGGTGCTGCTCGGGTGCGTGGGGCTGGCGGTGGAGCGGAGGGCCGGGGGGGAGGGGGTGGAGGCGCTCGGGTGGTTTGAGCGGGCGGTGGAGGTGAGCGAGGGGCGGAATGCGCTGGTGCGGTTCCGGCGGGCGAAGATCTACGTGCGACTGCGGCGGTTCGGGGAGGCGATCGGGGACCTGGAGTATCTGAAGAACGCGACGCCGGAGGAGAGCAACGTGATCTTTGAGCTCGCGAAGGTGTACCGGCTCGTGGGCGACGTGGTGAAGAGTGCGCAGATGCTCGCGGCAGCCCGGGATGTGAGTCCGAAGAGCGTGGGGAAGATCAGACGGTTGGTTGGGATGGACTGAGCCGGACTGGATTGGTTTGTGGACCTGAGTCAGTACATAATAAATAAATAATTAAGACGCGCCTCACCTCCCTCGTCGCCATGTCCCTCGAGTCCATCGCCCGCAACAAGCTCTCCCTCTCCTCCTCATCCAACCTCCACCGCTGGGTCCTCCTCAAAAACTCCATCCTCGCCTCTCCCCCCCGCGACGAGCCACCCACCCCACCCGCCGCGTTCATGTTCCCCACCTCCTACTCCTACCCACACCCCCACGACGACCCCCACGCCAGGTCCTCAGAGGCCCTCTGGCTCGACACCCTCCTCCAGTCCCTCGCACACGACGACGACGACGACGACGAGCCTCCTATCGAGGACGAACTCGACGACGACGACCCAGAGGACCCCGACCTCCTCTCCCCCATGTCCTCCTCTGACGATCTCCCCTTCATCCGCTACTATCCCCGCCGCTCTCCCCTCGCGCCCCTACCAATCCAACTTCCCTTTCCCTTTTCCGACCTGGACGTCCTAGACGACTCGATAGACTTTTCATCAGACGACGGCGACCCCGACTCTGATCCTCTCAAGTGCTCATCCTGCTCCTCCTCCTCTTCATCCACCTCCCCCTCCTCCTCCGCTTCCTCTCTCCCTCCCTCAACTCCCCCTTCCTCGCCCCTCAGATCCTGGGCCCCCGTTCCAAATTTCCCTTTGCCGCCCCTGCCACCATCCCCCGCCTTATATATAGACGCATACTCGGACCCTCTCCCTTTCTCTCATACGTTCACCTATACTCCCTTTGTCTTTCATCCTTGCTGATTCCTCTTCTCCTTTTTTCTTCTTGGTATGCTAGATATATGCCACGGCTATGCTGCCTATGCTTCTTGGCTCTCCCTCCATCTTGTTCTCTGCATCTGTCTCTCACAACTGCATCATACTTGCCTCTGCTTAGACTTCTCATCTCATAGGCTCTCTCATCTCTCCTTGTTTTCGTTGCATGTGTCATGTATTTTCATCCTACCTTATCAACTTTTGTTCCCTTCCCAATGATCCAGTTTTCGTTCATTCCAGCCGTCACCCAAGGGTCTCGTGTGCACACCTACAAGTCTCCGTTCCGGTCCGCATTCTCGGCTTTTTTGTCTCCTTTGAGCTTGCGAGGATCTTGACAGCGCTCCACCAACCCGGCACGCCTTGCTCGATGGATGACTCTTGAATGTCATTAGCCTTTAGCCTGTTATGACTAATTTTGTGTCAAGACACGCCGATTGACAGGTACCCGATACCCGGTCGGGGGAGATGGAGCTGACAATTGAGATGTCCGTGAATTTAGGATTCGGACATTGGAGGAATGGTCTCTTCATTTGGGTCGACTCGCGGACGGGTAAGGCCTCGTGTCTACGTTTTGCTGATAAGCGACGAAGAAGTTTGCACAACCTGGAATAAACGAGACCTCTCTTTGCAGGGATATGATTGATCATCACCATGATCGATTGATGATCAACTTTGTAGTAATTATTATTATTGGTGACCTCGATATTGCAAAAAGATACCTTTTTTTTTTTTGTTTCGGACATATGAAATCTTTAAGCCTGAGGTTAAAAAGGAGAAAAAGGGGAAACATTTTTTTTGAAAAAGAGCTAATACCCCCCTCCAGAGTTGGGGAATTAACCGTTTTCATTTCTCTTGGCATGCTTGTATACAGCGCGTAATGTTCTTCTTCACACTCGAGTTCTACTACTGCGGATGTGATGATGAGATAGTTGACAAAAAAAAAAAAAGTGATTGATGAAGGTAACACACATATGTATAGGACTCGAGTGACTTTGACGTCACGGTTTTAATTAACAAAGGCGCCCGTGGCCCGCAGCGCTAGCGGCTCCCGATAGTAGTACTAGTAGTCTTTTTTGCACTTTGGCGATGAACGCTGAACCGCCGACTCGGAATGAGCCCAAAAGTTTTTCACACGTGTATACAGGCACAGGCTGATTTATGTAATGGGGTAAATAATCACCGATGTATAGTGGTTCGTATATTGCCGAAGTTGTAACACAGTGTATGTCAATCATTGGTCCCCATTCAAGCAGTCAAATTTCAAATCCAAATTCATAAGGTGATCAAATGAAAAATTTACGAGCAAGTCTTGTATATCGCATGTGCATGACCGGTCAAAGTGACAAATGGTGTGGTTATTAGACGCGCGCCATTGGTAAGTCGCCACTATTGGCCGAAAACGTCAAGTTATTATTACCTTGTATGGTAGTAAACAACCGACATCCGCTCAGGGATCACCCGCGTTTCGAACCGCGGGCTGTCTGAAGGATGGAATGGAATGGAAGCGAACGTAACCAATCGAGTCTAGTCTCAAGCTGTGTGTGTGAAAACCGTCTGTAGGGAAAAAAAAAAAACAAAGACATGTGTGGATTGTACCCCAGGCTTTATTGAAGCTTAAGAGACCAAATAAACCATCGTACTAATAAATGTTAAACCATGTGTGTATAACCATGGATTAAGATCGGTCGACACTTGAGGTCTCCGCCCCCATTGACATCTCCGTATCCGCCGCCACGTTAAAAAACTGTATCGAGGTGTTATTAAACGCCGTGGGCCAAGATTTACATGCAGGTAAAGGTATTTCGGTGAGTCGAGGCGCTGTGAATCCAAAAATTTGAGTAAGTAAAGCGAAACAAGTTGCGTGTGAGCGGAGAGGAGGAAATAGTTTAGAGGTGATAGAGCGAACGATGGGGAGGGTTCTTTGTTGATCGCATTGAGAGAGAGAAGAAAAAAATTAAAGAGTAGTTTTAGATGAATAAAAAGTTAATGGTATTATTTGAATCGAACTTGATAAAAAAGGTGGAGGGTGGTTAAAAAAAAACGAAATGACTCACTGAACTCTGATACGCACGGGGCGATTGATTGGAGTTTGGTTCTTGGCCTACTGTTTAATTGTGAGTGACGAAAAGGGGGATGAGCGATTAATCGTGTAAGATCAGAAGTGGTCAAATGAAAGGCACACAGAGCAGGAGAATAATAGGTGTTGTCTTTTCCCGTTGGGGCCATTGATCAGATAGTAAGGCATGGCATGCATCCATGCAGCAGATGGGAAAAGTACTGCACATAGAAGCGCGCAAACAGGAGGGCCCTACCGCATTGCTGCTATCAAGAGAGAGTGGGGAAAAGGAGGACTAGAGCATAACTGCCTACTTGTCTAGATAACCTTGTAGGACGTTCCCTATTAGGAAGAGCCTTGATAGGTTTTCTGGATTTTTGTTGATGCTCAGGATCGATTCGTATAGTTCGAGATCGCAGTGGGGCATGAAGAGGATTGTTGGGTGGGTAAACACGTATGCGCTTGGTTGTGGTTCCTGTGGGAAAGAAGAGCGGAAATGATAGTCAATGATCCGTGTTGGAACAAAAGGAAAAGCCACACATCCAAGACTTTGACATTCAGTTGTTCGAGCAACGTTTTATCATCTGGTGTAAATATGGGGTCGTAGACCGACATTGCATCCTGTGCCTGTTCAAATATCGTTCACACGGTGTGAAACGGAATAAATTATACATACTATATCAAGACACTTGCAAACCTCTACCAAGAATGCAAGTTGAATCCGTGCGACCTTAGACGCACTTGGACTTCCGAGTCCAAGACAAAGAACCCGAACACGATTTGAGCTTCCCTCCGATGCAACGCCTGTAACCGAGGCTGAGGATCGACACCACGCATCCTTCAATAAATCTGGTAGATAGGAAATGTCGTAAGCGGATCGTCATCGATTTCGGAGAAGTACGGACTTGAGCATTCGGTAAACCATTCTCCTTCTGCAAGCTCTCCACCGAGTGAAATTACAAGCGACTGAACAGATGTCGTTGTGGGATTATAATGTCCCCTCTGTCTTCTTGAAACCAGTTTGAATTCCGTATACGGGAACCTTGATGTCGATGATGACGACAAAGACGTTTCTGCCATTGGAGAGATCACCTGGTGTCGAGGGACCTGAGAAGCGGCCTTTTTGCTCTGTTCTTAGATTCTCAAAGCATGAATTCCGAAGAAGCCTGATGATGGAAGACGCCAAATTTAGGATATTGGTGATGGGAACCCCCGAAACAAACACCAACACATAATGACGCCAATCATTGAACTGGTTCGCCAACGCAATGTCGAGAGACACAGTTTCACAAAGAATACACGCGAAAAGTCTCTTTCTGCGATGACGGATATTAAGATCTCAAGTTGGCCAAATACTACAGTCCAAACAGATCTGTCTGAATGTAAGGTCTTCCCAGTGACAGTAGCGACAAACAGAGAGATTAGCAACCTGAAGGAACAAGTCCACGCGACAGGCAACTCTGCCCAAGACCTGGTGCTTTTCAAAGTGAGTGTACACAGACAGCAGCTTCATTGTCGCTCACATTCCGTTAGGTCGATATATCTCTCGATGCGCATACTAGTTGCTCTCTTAGACAGCTCACAGTCACCGGAAGCGAGGAAGGAGTTCAAGAGTTGAAGGACGGAGAGCTCGTATCCTATTTCTGGCCTGCCCAACCAGCTAATGGTAGACTCCACGTCTTTGTGAAGCTCGCATCCGGTGGTGAGAGTTGCTTTCGTTATTTTGTACGACAAATGCTGACAATCCAATCTTATCTATGGGCCACCCGTCACTGTTTGCACCGAATGAATATGTTATCACCTTCAGAACCCCTCGAACGTCCCCCCAAACGATCTCATTCTGGTAACGACACCGAGATACAAGTAAAAAAGCCTAAAGCCAATGGCGATTCCTCTCAGTGTGAACAGGTTTCTTTGAGTTCGCCCCTCACTACCGAAGAGACGGAGGCTAGCATGGTCCCCGCACTTGAAGGCTTTGAGAACTACATTATATCCTTGGCTACTGGGAAATTGGATGGATATCTCGACTCGTTCCGGGGTGAAGACCAGGCTACAATCTCCGGCGTAGATCTGCCACTTGGTCCCGGTCCAAATCTTCTCCTTCATGACCTCGGCCAGAACTACATCGGAAGTCTGTCCTACTGTCGTACAGTGTTCGTTATGTCCGGACAATTGGGAGAACAATTAACATTAATGTTGCTCTAG
>Ga0307517_10007624_pt1 | contig 15734 bp, 15 predicted proteins | sample 23_EM_MG_FD_194515 | JGI IMG/M metagenome (GOLD analysis project Ga0307517, IMG submission 194515) | Populus trichocarpa ectomycorrhiza microbial communities from riparian zone in the Pacific Northwest, United States - 23_EM | ecosystem: Host-associated > Plants > Roots > Unclassified | place...
GAGGAAGCCCATGATGCATGACGAATGGATCTGGGCCCCGTCCGGGAGTCGTGCCAGGATGATGATGAGAGATTCCAGGGGTGGGCCTGAAGGCCTGAAGGATGGCCGACTCGGGGTGTCTCGCCCTCGGGACGCGGTGGGGAGAATTGAAGCCTAACCCCACACGGTATCGAGCGATGACGAAATTTTTAACCCAACAAAGTCGGATCAAACAGATACAAAGCTGGGCGTCTGGTTCATAATATGATGATAGGGTGCAGTGTTACACGCAAAGTACGTGAGGACATCTGGGTGTTCGGTACAACGAGGAATCAATCGATCACAAGTCTGTTTACGTTTGTTTGTCCCCGCTAAACGTGCCCTTGCCGTGGATACGGGATAAACAGCCGATAGGACGCTTACGGTAGGTGCCACAGTGCACTAAACGTGCGGGATAGATGGGTTTGCATGTAAACTTCTGCATATGGGGTGGTAGATCATGGGAAATTCATTGATCAAGGCACCCCAGAGGGAAAGCGGAGCGGGCCGCAGGGAGTGAAAGGGCTGTGAGCGCGTCCGAAATGATTGAAGAGAAGTAGCGGATAGTCACAGTATCAGGGTATGGAAGGCTCACGAGGCAGGCCACCAATCATATCAATCAGCGGCGGCCAGAGAAGGTTCCAGCCGTGAATCTCCCGTTTCGTATTATCGTGAGTCTGGTCGACAATTCGATTGATCCTCTGGATATTCGTGCTTGCATCGGCGAGCGCAACACGAAGGCTATCGAGTGTGACCGGATTCACCAGACGGTGAGATTTTCTGCTGGTTTATGTAATCTGCGCTGGTGAATGCTGCCGTTTTCGGGCAGTGGAGATGTTGATCTATTTCTCCTCCTACTTCCCGCTTCCGATCTGCGATTTGTCCTTCGGGTATCGCACGTTATTACATAAGAGTTATCCTTCCAACTGTGGGCTCGAACTCTCAAGATAGGGGAGCACCCCGACGCTAGCCCGGTACAGGACCGCTGGGTCCCGTTTTCCACAGGGTGGAGCCCCAAACCGATGGGGACTTTGCGGTACAAAACGAGTTCTGAAACACCATCGTCATTGTCCTTCGAAACATCACACCCTCAAACCTCGTTCAGTCTTTATCTCGATGCTCGCGTTTTTCACTTGGGGGCTCTTTTACCGGTTCCTGACAAGCGTGTACTACGCCGCTACATTGAGTTTTCATGGCGTTGGCACATTAACTGTGTGTCGTGATGAAAGCGTGGGGCGTGTGGTTTGTGTTCCGTGATTTTGATAAGGTGGATTCGGAAAGTCAGAAATTTCGTCAGTTATGCATATTCAGGCAGCACATTGTATAACAAAGCGTGGGATGAACACAAGTGACTCATACCCGGTTCATGTCTGGGGGTCTGAACCATATCGACCAAGTGACGACCTGGAAAGAACCCGATGGCATAAAGCTGCAGCAGATCCAAAACCCTGTATAATATGGCGGCTCATTCAAAACTAAATGCATTGGAATAGTACACACTCACTAGAAATCGCCAAAATAATCCCCAAGTGGAAAAACGCGAACGTCGACGAGATCAAGACCGAATAATGTTTGAAGGTCGCCGGAATCCGAAGTCCGAATTTCAATGTTGACGGAAAGTACTCGACGGCACCGTCACAACACCACCAAAATCGAGCAGGTTTGTTGAGTCGTTGAGATGCTGTACGTCGAGCAAGGCAGACGCAAAAGCGAGAGAGTGGAAGTTGATCGAAGGGGGTGGCGGAAAGACCCGCCTTGTCAGCTTCAAGATCTGAACACCGCGATAACTGGCAGAGGACCGAACGGCATATCTCAACACCACCGCTTGAACGGGCACCTGGTGACTGGATATCTAGGCCCATATCTAGGCCCTTCGCCACCTTTTTCTAAACTTTCCGTCCGCATTGGACTAAGGGTACGAGCAAGTTTCCTCTCCGTAGTTGGATCCGGCTCGGACCTCATTTTCCCCAGCATCCAGATATCCTCATGACCTTTATACGTAACTCCGCCCTTCCTTGGCCTTCTGTCACACCCGCGGCTCTTAACACCGCTCTCATAGTCCCAGTGAGCCTGGGTGCTTCTGTACCCGTATTCCTACCGCAGCACGAACCTTGGGCTGTGGCAATGGGACTTCTCTCCATACGCATACAAGTGGCAGTCCCCCCAATCTCTCTACGTGGAGGAGATTCGTCGCCGTGTCCGTCATACAATGTTAAACGCGCGCGCCAAAAACTTGATACCTCATTGTGAGGAAACACATGCCCGGTGAAATGGAGGCCAGAAGGCATGCCCATCAGCCATCCACCCCCCCTGTTGAAGGCATCAAAACGTGTGAAGGCGAAGAGTCAGGATTAACGTTTTATGGATGAAGCAATGGAAAGACGGCCTTTCAAATAGGGCAAATCGACACAGCTTCCCATAGAGCGCCCTCAGAAGCCACCAGGCTGAGACATAGCAATCCGCTCACGACAGGGATAACGGGCAGCTCTTAAACGGGTCAGTTCTGTCTTTCCTTTCTCTCCAATTACCATGCCTGCCACCTCCCGAGGCGATGATTTGACAATCCCCGAACTCTTCCATGCGCTCAAGCAGCGGCTGTGTGGGATCTCTGGGAATTCCATAGGGTACGTTGCGTTGCTTGACCTCTGGAGAATTTGTATGACACTGTCCCGTACTACGCCCAGTAATACTTCAGGGCTCGACCTCCAGGAGGTACGTGCAATTGACGATGAAATCTGGTGATCGCTTACTGGTTGCCACTGTTCAGGTGATTGCCTTACAGAAGGAAGCATCGGATGTCCTCTCGTTGGTGCAAGGGTTGAAGAACATATTCTCTCCCGTTAGCCGTCTTCCAAGAGAAATTCTCGAAAAAATCCTCACAATGCGTACCCTGGAAGGAGACCTCCTCACGGCCTCATGCGTCTGTCGTCACTGGCGAGACACCCTCACATCCTCTCCCCGTCTCTGGACAAAATTCCAGTGCGCCAACGTGGCTCAAACCCTTCAGTACCTCGCACGATCCGAATCTGTTCCCATCAACGTAGTCGGGGATTTTAATTCGGATATCGAAACATTGGTCGTCCTGGGGTCCGCGACTAACAGGTTCGCATCGCTCGCGCTTCGACTTCGACCATTCGACCTGTTGGAGGTCTTCCACCTCTTTTCGACCCCCGCCCCCGCGCTGGAACGTCTCGAGATTTCCACGACACCTTATCGCGGAGACGGACCAGCGTTCCGACCGACCATCCCAGCGACATTCCTTGGCGGTTCTGCTCCCGCTCTAAAGTCGTTGTGCCTGAACGGGATTAACACCACCCTGAACTTTTCCGAATTCCCCGCCCTAACTGATCTCACCCTTACCACAAATCTCCAGGTCTTTGATATGTCGGAGATGTTTCGGGTGCTCGCGACGGCCAAGTTGCTGGAGGGGGTTTCGATTAAATTCTCTGGCCCCACAACGTCCATTCCAAGAAGCCAACACGCTGTCAGGCTCCCACATTTGAAAAGGTTGAGCTTTTCGAACACCGTGGGGGAGTTTCCAAAACGCCTTCTCTCCTTACTCGCCATGCCCTCCGTGGAGGAAGTTAAATTGGATATCTGCCTTATTGGAGAGGACACCCGGACAATCCGGGACTTTTTGCCGGCCCGGATTCAAAATTTCCCACACCTGTTGAAGGCAGAAAACATGAAACTGGACGTTCCTCACAGCCGCTGTAATATTCAACTCGGTGGTCCCACTGGAGTGGTCTCGGTCCGTGCCTTACGTAGCGGCAGCAGAGAACAGAACGACGGATTCCAATCTCATTGGCTCAGCTCCCTCGGGCTGACGTTGATCGCCGATGTCAAGGATTTGATTCTGCGCAACTACCATCCGGACGCACACTCGTTGGACCAATGCCCAGTTCTTAAGACCCTCGAGACGTTGGGCGGGTTAAGATCGCTCACCGTGGAGCGGTGTAATAATACCGTCCTCGTCGAGGCGTTATCTCCAGCAAAAAAAGGAAGGATCCTGTTTCCGCGATTGGAGTCCCTGGCGTTCCGGTTGACCACGGAACCGACAACGATCTTCCCGGGTTTGACATACATGGCGCGGGCGAGGATCCGGGCGGGGTTCCCACTCAGCAAGGTCTCTTCGGATCAGTACACGACTTTCCGTCGCCCAGATACCGACGCTCTCCAGCGCTACGTTGATTGTGTCGAACTCAACACGAGAGCGGATTCCTACTCCAGAAAATCGATGGTTATACCCTTTCAGAGTATTGCAGCGGTGAGTATTTATTTCCAAGGGGTTTTCTTCGAGCCGTTTGTGGTCCTGGCCTGATCTCTTTTCTTGTCCTCGTTTTTCAAGGGTCCGGGAAACGCCGGTGGACAGACGCCAGGGGGCCTACCGAACTCCAACGGAGGCGGGAACCCTCTCGCAGATCTCGCTGCCATGTATTCACGAAGATGATGCCTCACGATGCCTCATGCAAATGACATACCTCTCCATGCGTTTCATGTGTACAGAAAATATGCCCCGAAGCGGGTGCCACGGTTCCAGATTACGATAACACTTCCTTTAGCTAGGGCTTTGTTTCTTTTGTGGTGCTGTCTCCGCATTTCAGTTTACGCCTTCCATCCCCTCTTTCTCCCTTTCACGCTTTAATTCCCTTTATGGTCTGTCCGTAGATATCTTTTCCAGCCCCCGCGTCCCCGCTACGACCTTCATAACACAAGTCTTATGTTTACAGTAAAAGAAAACATATTCCCGGCCTCAGCGAAGTCGTGAATACGTCCAGATCAGAGTCCGTCACTACATACGATGAGAGATCCCATGGGATGGATCTTGCGGCTGAGTTCGAACCTACACCTACGTCCAGTGTCTTCGGGACTTTTATTCCTCAAACCAGTACGTTGTACTTGTTTGGCCCGGCACGTGACCTCGCGACTGGTCTCAAATGTAGTTACTCAAGTTACGTGTTCGTTCAAATGTGAACACAACAGACCTTGAGCTTGATTTACGGCCCCACAACTAGTAGAGCTCCGGGCTCTGCCGCCTGTCGGCCCTAGGCCTTATAAAAGCGATGCGGGATGATCGAGCGCTGCCCACGGCCCGCTCGTCACACCCGACCCGCCAAATGACCCCATTGGCCGGAGCAAGAGGGGGAGGCTCACCCCTGTACGACACCCTGGCTTGGGTGATGTACGCTCACGCGTCGTATTGTTCAAAAGACCGTGTGGTGTGCGATATTGACGCCTCGAGCACAGGTAACCGTGAAGAATAGCCGACTCGGGGTATCTCGCTTCCGGAATGCGATGGAGTCTAATCACACATCAGTATTGAGCAACGACCGCGTAGGCCGCGAAACAGATACAGAGCAGGGCGTCTGGTTCATGGTATGGTACTTAGTAATGAAGTGCACACGATGGTCATGCGGATATCTGGGCGCTTGAGGGATCATGCCAATAGATACCCTCAACGTTCCACCAATTGAATGCACTGGACTTCTCCACGATCCCGTCGGCAATCGAGGCGACAGAGTATACGCAGATCTCCCATGGTGGTCCTGCGAATCTCGCATGTCCAGGGTACCCGACGTACAGCTCGGGTCCGTCTTCTGCCAGCCATTACGGTGTTCGGATGAGTTGGCGCGGTGGGGTTTCTCTTCATCTTGGCGCTCGTGTTTTTTCACTCCGGAATTCTTTTGATGCTTTCTGGTGGATGTACGTCGCGACATCGATGTTTTCACGGTATTGGAACGTTGTGTCGTGGTGAGATCGTGAGACAGGTGTGATTTTGCGTTTAGAGCGCCGTGGTAAGGTGGCCATCTAGGATGTCATAAACTCTATCTGTTACACACAATGTACGATGAAGCATGGAATGAACGTCTATTAATTGAAGAGCGACCCATACCTGGTTCATGTCTGGGGACATCGACCTCATCAGCGATGTCGTATACAAACCAAACACGCCCCTGTATGGCTCCTCCATGAATTCCAGGTATGATACCGGGGTTACTAAGGTGAGGCGACCTAGGAATACCCCAACGGCCGGGAGTTGCAGCAGACCCAAAACTGTGCATAATATGGCGGCTCATTAAAAACCCAATGTACTAACGTGGTGTCCACTCACCATAAACCGTTAAAAGAGTGTCCAAGTGGAAAAACGCGAGCGCCGAGGAGATGAAGACAGAACGGGGTTTGAGGGTCGCCAGAATCCAAAGCCCGGATTTCAAGGGAGGCTCGGCGTCGACGGAAAGTACGCGACGGTACCGAAATCGAGCGGTCTGTTGAGTTGCTGAGGTGCTGTACGTTGGGGGGTGCGGAGGTGCGGGTGCGGGCGGGCTGATCGAGGAAATTCTAGTAGCGGAAAAACCCGCCACGCCAGCTTATCTGAACGCCGCGACAACTGGCAAAGAACGGAACGGCGTATCTCAACACTACCACATGAACGGCACATGGTGACAGGATGTCTAGACCCATTGCCACCCGTCCCTGAACTTTCCGTCTGCATTCGGCCAAATTATGGTAGGTACGGGCAGGTTTTCTCTTCGTGGTCGGAACGATTCCTCATTGTCCCAAGCACCCAGATATCCTCACATGCTCTGGACGCAACATTGCATTTCCTTAGCTCTCCGTCACACCAAGAACGTGTCGAACCTCTCGGATGGTCGCGCCGCAACCCTTAATACTGCTCTCGTAGGGCTGGCGAGCCTGGGTGTTTCTGTACCCGAAGTCCTACTCCAGCACGAGTCTTGAGCTGTGGCAGTGGGGCTTCTGCCGGCATACATGTAAATCCCGGCTGCACGGTTTATCTCTACACAGAGGTGATTGGTCACTGTCGGTCGTGCTGTGTTAAACGCGCGTTTATTTGTGCATCACAGCGACATGCCCGGTGAGGTGGAGGTCACCAGACGCGTCCGACAACTGTCCGTTCCTTTCATTGGAGACGTTGAAAAGATGAAGATGGAGAGTCTGATTGTGGGAGCGCTGGAGAGACAGCATGTTCCGTTACGGCGGAGTGGCGCCGCAAGCACGAAGAAATTCCAACTAGAGCCAATCCGGACAGTTTCTCACAGAACGCCGAACCCGCCGGGCTGGGACACAGCAATAATCCCTCCGCGACGGGACCATAAGCAGCCCTTAAATGGGCCACTTCAATCTCTCCTTTCCCTTCAATGGCCGTATCTACTACCTCCCGAAGCGGTGATTTGACCATTCCCGAACTTTTCCATGCCCTCAAGCAGCGACTTTGTGGGATCTCTGGGAATTCCATAGGGTACGTTGCGTTGCTTGACCTCTGGAGGATTTGCATGACACTGACCTGTACCACGTCCAGTAATTCTTCAGGACTTGACCTCCAGGAGGTACGTGCAATTGGCGATGAAAATTGACGATCGCTTATTGGGTGCCCCCTTCAGGTGATTTCCTTACAGAAGGAAGCATCAGATGTCCTCTCGTTGGTGCAATGTTTGAGGAACCTATTCTCTCCTGTTGGTCGCCTTCCGGGGGAAGTTCTGGAACAGATCCTCGCAATGCGTGCCCTGGAAGGAGACCTCGTCACGGCCTCACACGTCTGTCGTCACTGGCGGAACACCCTCATACCCTCTCCCCGTCTCTGGACAAAGTTCCGATGCGCCAACGTGGCTCAAACCCTTCAGTACCTCGCACGATCCAAACCTGTTCCCATCAACGTGGTTGGGGATTTTGGTTCGGATATTGAAGCATTGATCGCCCTGAAGTCTTCGACTAACAGCTTTGCATCGCTCGCGCTTCGACTTCGACCATTCGACCTGTTGGAGGTCCTCCACCGCTTTGCGAACCCCGCCCCCACTCTGGAACGTCTCGAGATTTCTACGACACCTTATCGCGGAGACGGATCGGCGTTCCGACCGACCATCCCAGCGACATTCCTTGGCGGTTCTGCTCCCGCTCTAAAGTCGTTGTGCCTAAACGGGATCAACACCAAGCTGAACTTCTCCGAATTCCCCGCCCTAACTGATCTTACCCTTACCACAAATCTCCAGGCCTTCGATATGTCGGAGATGTTTCGGGTGTTCGCGACGGCCAAGTTGCTGGAGGAGGTTTCGATTAAATTCTCTGGCCCCACAACGTCCATTCCAAGAAGCCAACACGCTGTCAAGCTCCCACATTTGAAAAGGTTGAGCTTTTCGAATACCGTGGGGGAGTTTCCAAAACGTCTTCTCTCCTTACTTGTCATGCCCTCCGTAGAGGAAGTTAAATTGGATGTCAGCCTTATTGGAGAGGACACCCGGACAATCCAGGACTTTTTGCCGGCCCGGCTTCACAATTCCCCACATCTGTTGAAGCCAGAAAACATGAAACTGGAAGTTCCTCACGGCCACTGCAACATTCAATTCGGTGGTCCTGCTGGAGTGGTTTCGATCCGTGCCTTACGTAGCGGCAGCAGAGAACAGAACGACGGATTCCAATCTCACTGGCTCAGCTCCCTCGAGCCGACGTTGACCGCCGATGTCGAGGATTTGATTCTACGTAACTACCATCCAGGCGGAGACTCGTTGGACCGGTGCCCAGTTTTCAAGACCCTTAAGACTTTTGATAGGTTACGATCGCTCGTCGTGGAGCAGTGTAACAATGTCGTCGTCATCGGGGCGTTATCTCCAACAAAGAAAGGGGAGGTCCTGTTTCCGCGGTTGGGGTCCCTCGTGTTCCAGTTGATCATGGGACCGACAGCGATCTTCCCGGACTTGACAGTCATGGCGTGGGCGAGGAGCCAAGCGGGGTTCCCACTCAGCAAGGTCTCTTCGGACCGGTATACGACTTTCCGTCGCTTGGATGCCGACGCTCTCCAGCTTTACGTTAACTGCGTCGAACTCAACACGAGAGCGGATTCCTACTCCAGGGAACCGATTGTTATACCCTTTCAAAGCGTTGCAGCGGTGAGGATTTTTTCCGAGAAGTTTCCTTCTTCAAATCGTTTGTGGTCCTGATGTGACCTTTTTTGTTCTCGTTTTTCAAGCTGGGTCCAAGGAAAGCCGGTGGACAGACGCCAGGGGGCTTACCAAATTCCAACAGAGGCAGGAACCCTCTCGCAGATCTCGCGGCCATGTATTCACGGAGATGAAGCCTCCCGATATCTCCCCCTCTAAAGTCCCCATAACGTCTCATACAAACAACAGACCCCTCCGTGTCTGTGGTTCAACGTGCATAAATAATATACTCCGAAGCGGGCACCATAGTTCCAGATTATAATTACGCTCCCTTCAGCTAGGGCATTGTTTCATTTATGGGACTGTTTCCATGTTTCTGTTTATACCTCCCTTTCCCATCTTTCTCCCCTCCCCGTTCGTTTCAAATCTCCTCTCACGGTCTGTCCGTAAATAGCTTTAGAACTCCGCCTCTCTGCCACGACCTTCACGATGCAAGTCTTGCGTTTACACGTTTTCCGGGCCTTGAAGTCACAGAACGATCGTGGTGGTCTTAGTTCGTTCACCGGGGATCATTGGGTCAGAACCTTCGTCCCCGTCCACCAGTTGTCGAATGGTCGTTACTCGGTCACCACCGATTTCTATCATCTCGAAAATATCCACGAAGCCGGCTTCCTCTGGTGTTGGCACACCAACGTGGGCAAGGGGAGTGGCATTAACCACTCAGCACACACGCCGGAGATCGGACTTGGAGAGAACCTTGATGATGGCGATGTTGAATCGGTTGACGTAATGTAAGGCGAGGTCGCCGACAGTTGTGCCAGCGATGATGAGTTTTACCCCGGAGTCTGCAATTTCTTTGATAATCTTGAGACTTTGGGTGAGTTATGTTATCAAGGCAGAGAAACATCAAAATCACCATCTCTAAGTGCTGTATTTCTCCCCGTGTGAAGTTGAGCATTTCCCCAGCATTCTTCAACAGGACCGTTCCCTTGGTCTCTGTCTGGGCGATATCCAACGGACACGTGAAGATGCAGACTTTGGCCCCGGTAAGCTTCTTGGGGTTTGGCGGCGTGACGGCAATCGCGACTTCGGCAACGAGATTCGAGAGCGTGTCCTCATAACCGTATTATTTTGAAGCGATGGCGGGTCGGAGGGCGGAAGCTAATGACTTTTGGGTGAATGGTGTGGGGGGTTTCGTTGTTGAGAGTTCTGCGATTTCCCCTATGGAGTTAGGTTGGTTCTCCTGACGACTGGCGGGACGTACTTTCAAGTTTCGCAAGGGTCTTCGCCCGAGCGAGTTCGTAACCTTCGATAATCTCGCTGGGATGCAATCCCATGATTAACAAATGTTCTGCCTTTTTCAGCAGTTCGCTGGCGAATATCAACACCACGTTCGTCGAGTCGCCCATCTACCGAATTAGAAGAGTACGTCAGCTCCGCGATCGCACCTAAAAAGGTCGGTGGGCGCACCTCAGCTTCCTGGGCTCGGGAAGCCATTATGGGCAGCTTAGCAGCAGGATGTACCACCTCAATCTACCGGATGGTTGTAGCTGCGTCCGGTGTCACGAACAGTCTGTCAAGGTGGTTGGTCAACGATTTGTTTCGACCTGTGGTAGTTCCACATCGGGAATTGGCACACAATCGTGAACAAGATTGGAGAGCAAAAACCGCACCGTTGGGTCCTAAACTTGCCCTCACGAGGTCTGATAGTTCTGCCACGGCTTGAATACCCCGTAGCACGGCATCTTCAAGACCCGAGAGGTGCAACGACGTAAAAATCTCAGACAAATCCAGGTCGGAAAAGACGCATAGAAATACCTCGTAACTGTCCTTGAATAGCTGGAGGTTTTGTGCTTTTGGGACCTTCAGGGATATGGCGGGTGAGGGAGAAGATAAAGCGCAAGCGTCTAATGTCCAAATCGGGGCAGTGTTTCCTCATCGTCTCGCGTCATGGTCCTGGAACTCGCCTACGCCGTCCTGTCCGGTGGTTGCCCCCGAGGCACTGGCTAAGATTCGGTTTCGCCGCCGTCGGTGCCACCGCTCCACGGACGTTCTCCCAGGGATGCAAAACGACCAGGGAGCGGAACCTCAATGCAAGAGCCATCCTAATTACAGTTGCGTGACCAGAGTTGCTGTCGGCATCGTTCTAGAGATTTACCTCTTTGTTGGACCAGGGTGGTTTCATGCCGCTAGGTTTGACTCTACTTCAGGAGCTGGCTCGACGCGAAGCGCATATAATCGCACTGTCTCCGGAACCGATCTCGTCACCACGCGCCAACACAATCATCGAACACCTACTCTCTACCACTTCCGATGAGAACATTTTTGCTGAACACTGTGACCTGTCCCCACCAGCCCCAATACGGGAGTTTTGTTCCAGGTTCTTGACGGCCGAGGAGAATAGGCTGGGCGGGATCGTCTTTGCCCACGGGTGTTTGCACGTTGGTTCACCGCTGCCGAAAAAATCCACTCCGATCGAAGACGAAATGGAAAGGCAAACAAGATTCCTTGCAACCTTCTTAATCACAACCCCGCTCCTTCCTATCCTCGTCGCACCCGTATTGTAAACGTCGTCGACCCATTCTACGCCACCGCAGCCACCAACTTCTCCACCACAGAGCCACTCCCCGAGAAATCCTCGGTATTCTTGCAAGAGGGCCGACGTTCGTTGCAGATGGCCATCCTCACTCGATGCCACAAGGCTCCCAGACCCCGAAGGCGGATAGCGGAGTTGTAAACGTTGTGCCAAGTAAACTCCAACGATCCAACGTGGTCGCAGTCGCAGTTTCTCCGGGAATTGCCAAAACGGATACAATTTCTCCACTCCTTGCCGTCAACCGGGACGACCCTTCACGATTCACTTTCATCGGTGTCATTCTGTTAGCACTTTATCTTTTGTTATTGGAGATGTGCTGATATTTGGTCCAGATACTTCGTTCTCCAGAACTCCATTCAAAGGCGAAGCGCACAACAACGGAACCGACGAATTGGATGGAGTTTTGAAACCCGGCGTACTGTACGCTGATTGCTCGGTGGTCAGAGTGACGCCACGCGCACAACCTCCTAAGCAAGCGCCTTCCAAGGATGGGGAAGAAAAGAAGGCAAAGGGAAAAGGGAAGCAGGCGGACAAAGCAGAGGATAAGTCTGGGACCCTACTGGACGACGGGGAGCCATTGAGAAGACAGGTGTGGGAGAACTTCGAAGCAGCTCTGAGGGTATGGGAGAAGTCACTCTGCACCGCCAAAGCCTGCCTCGGAGTTGGCCGGGACTAAGGGGGAGAAAGCAAGCGAATGCGGCCACCCGGGCTCTGTGAAGTCATAGGGCGAGATCATTCTACGCCGGTAACGATTAAGTTTTTGATTTTCACGTTAATGTATTTACATCCGAATAGAGGGCATGAGAATCTCACTACAACCATCGATTGATCGTGTGTCAAAGACGATAAGAGAACGTTTCTTATCAAGCGCCTCATTCCATGCTTCGTTCAGACCTACGTGTCCCCCTCATCTCCCCGTCCCGAATTTTGATGCTCCGGCTACGGTCTATGTTCATCCTGTCTCAACTTGTCTGGCACACCGACATGATTAAAAACGCAGCTGTGACCCTTCCTCGGGTAAGAGCAGACGCTTTGCCACTTCATTTTCAGTGTACTCCAAATCCAAGGGCGGTCGAGTATGATGACTCGCCTTACCTCTTTAATGGACCCTTCTGGGAACCTGGTACTCTCGCCTGCCCGCCGGTACAACAACTTGCCTGTCAGCCCCAAATCGCTAGCACATAGTCAGGTTCCCGTCCTCCCGTAACCTTGTAATGGTGGATTAGATTCGCGAAGGGTTTTGGCAGGATGTTGGCATTTTCGACTCAGGGTCTCGGCACCAGTTGGACGGGTCGTTCATTTCCGTAAGCTGTGTTTATCATGGTGATCATCGGCTACTGAGCTTTGTTCTAGGCAGATGGGACCACCCCAGATACATCGGGTGTGTCGTCAACTGCAGCTCGTAGCCCCACGTCGTTCCTGTGTGTGGGTCCCAGATGAAGTTATTAGAACGAGCGCGTGTGCTTTCGTCTCGTACCGATCAACGTTTGTTTGTTGTTGTTTGTATTAGAGTGTTTCAGAACTATATTTGTGCCGCAAATTTCTGACCAACATGTGGCCCAACCTGGACCCAGTGGGTCTGGCCAGGACTGCACAGAGTGTACTGCCTAGCGGCGACGTAGCACCCAGGTGACCCCACCCCAGAATCCCGAGTTGCACTTTGTACTCGTTCATCAAAACTCAAGTTCCGAAACACTCTATTACGCGTCGATAGCGTTATCTTCGTAGCTCGTCGTTGTTCCTCTCCCCAGTTCTTTCCAACCAACTGAGGACCTGATCTATCTACGTCTAGATCAAATAGAAGTTCGGGGTCTCACTGCCATAATACGTCCTGAGACCCCAAACCTCACCCGGGACCCACACAGAGGAACGACGTGGGGCTAAGGTTGCGCTCATTCATTTTCGACCGATGATGTAAGCATCCAACGACCCATCTCCCAGCCAAACCGCTCAGAAAGCGTGACAAAAAATACAAAATTAATAACTCCTCCTTGGCATGGTCCGCTACCTAGGCGGGGAGACCGTACTTTTATGCGAATGTACGGTCTTCATAGTCCTTGGGTCTCAAAACACCCACCCGTTGAGGTTTAGAGATGGAGTTATTAATTTACTATTTTCGAGGTATTTTGCTTAGCTAAGCTATGAAGCGAATGGACATGGGCAGGGGGTCAGTTCCTGAGGCCTAAAGCTCCGTCCGTCCCAGTCTTTTTCTTGGAATGTGTCGATAATCGCACTATTATCCCCACGACCGTAAGGGAGGGGGTCTTATTGTTTGTCCGATCAACTTTTGGCTGAACGACTCTAATTTCTGGGCCATTTGAAATCGTTTTTCCCCACGCTCGTGCCGCTTCTCACGATCCGGCACGACCCTGTTGTTCTGCTCCCTTCACATGTCCTGCGCTGCAAATGATAGTTGTTGATGCGGAACGAGCAACGCCAATCGAGAGGAGTCCGCGAAGTTACAGCTTGTTTGCTTTACATAAATTGTTCCCTCTGTTCGCATAGCCTTTGTTGTTTGCAAAATGGTCCCTCTACCACTTCACTAGTCACTGCCCATCTCACCGTCTTCGTTTTCAGGTACCTTCAAGATTGAGTCTACCCCGTGCCGTAAGCACCTCGTGCATGCATGGTAGCGTTAAACTAGATGTATGAGAACGGATTAAGACTAGACAATGGTCAACATCGAAGAGGAAGCAATGGTTTGCTCAACGCGCCCAACGACATCGATAAAAACACGTTCCGGGCGGGGCCAGAGTAGAAACATCATCTTCCTTCCCCACATTGCCAGTGTCATTGATGTCACTGGCAGGGGCGCTGGCGGGGTCGTTCTCCTTGGATTATTGATTTCCTGAGACGGAGACGTCGCGCGCAGGACCGAATGCGTTGTCGGGTGACTTAATGACCTTCGATTTCTTGGTTTCGATGGCATCAGGAGTAGTGTCCAGACTTTCGGACATTCTACGGAGGATAAGGTACTTTAACAATAGGGAGGGATAACGGTACCTGAAGGTCTGAAGTCTTGTATTGTGAAGATGTGCACCATTTCCGTCTCACCGGACGGCACTGAGCTGAGATTTGAGCATGGTACATCACACATACGGTGCACAATCACGCGGAGACAAGTGCTCGGTAATTGAGCCCAGATTTGATTTGCTACGACAGTCCACAAGGCGCAGAATAAACCACGAAGCGAGTCATCGTCGACCCGGTGGGTTGCGCCAGGACAGCGCCTCCTTACGTCACGGTCTTAAGGACAACCGCCTTGGATGGCTTGCTGGTTTTGCATGGGATCACAAAACGGCGGCCGGAGATTTGAGAAGGGGTTCAATCGGATTATGCTTCTAAAATGGAAACGACTGCGAAGTATGGGAATAACAATGAGGTGAAAGGGACCGAATGAAAGATCAGGGAGTTGAGAGATAAGAACACGTCGAAGGAGGCGAAAAGGAAGATACGAGGGGAACGAGCGCGATGGGGGATCATCGACATCTGCTGAGGTTCGGTCGTGGGCCATGCCGCTTGCCGGCGCTACTGATTATATAATATTCTCGCTCGTTTTTACCTCTGGTCACACAGGGGTCACGGCTTGCGTCATAGGTCGAAAATGAATGAGCGCAACCTTACGAGCTGCAGCTGACGGCGCACCCGATGTATCTGGGGTGGTCCCATCTGCCTAGAACAAAGTTCAGTAACCGACGATCACGGTGACCCACGCGGACCTTTCCGAAACCGGCGAATGGGACCGTCGATGGGAGCTGGCTCACTGTAATCCTTGGAATCAAGTAGCGGGATCACACCCGTGAGGAGTGCACCAGCCAATGTTGCTTCTTACGTGTAGGATTTTTGGAAAGTGAGATAGATTACCAGAAGATGCATTGGTTCACCCATAGTTCACCACCTAGTCGAGTTGACTAATGCTGATCGATAAGGTCGGAAACCCGCAACCCGCCCATATGTCAGATTATGTCAGATCTGAAAACTTAGTTCAGGTAGCCATGGCCGGATGCACTGAGATTGTTAAATCGGCGAATAAATCGTTCGGTAACTGCTGTAGACACCCTGTGGACCGGCTCGACCATCGCTTCGATACCCTCCGACATAAATTCCCGGGACGTTTACGTCCAGGGTCTTAGGGACTTTTATTGTACAAATTTGTGATTTTACGGTAAGAACGTGACAGTCACATTGTGACGATCACGTGCCTGCCCTCTTTTGTCAAGTGCTCTGTT
>Ga0307517_10007625_pt1 | contig 15734 bp, 16 predicted proteins | sample 23_EM_MG_FD_194515 | JGI IMG/M metagenome (GOLD analysis project Ga0307517, IMG submission 194515) | Populus trichocarpa ectomycorrhiza microbial communities from riparian zone in the Pacific Northwest, United States - 23_EM | ecosystem: Host-associated > Plants > Roots > Unclassified | place...
CGCCTGGATATCACTCGACGGCAAAAAGGTGACCTGGACCTTCGCGCGGGCACTCCTGGAGGAGGGTCTCGACACCCCCGCCGGGATGGGCAACGTGCACATCAGGCCATACGGCCCCGCCCACACGGCCGTTGAGTTCCACTCGCCCGAGGGCATCGCGATGATCCGCTTCGACTCGGTCGCCCTGCACCACTTCCTGCGCCGCACGTACCGGGTCACCGAGCCGGGCCGCGAAGCCCTGGAACCGTCCCTGGACCGAGGACTCGTCTCGCTGCTCGACGGCGCGTGACATGCGGGGGCGAAGGTCAACTCCCCTATGCGATCGGCGCGTTGGGATGATTGTCTGCCTCTCATGACGGAATCACCGCACCGGATGTCCACCCGTGTATCGACCCGTGTGTCCGCCCGTGCCGTCGTCGTCGGAGGCAGCCTCGCCGGCATGCTCGCCGCCGCGGCCGTCCGGGACCACGTCGACAGCGTCGAGATCATCGAGGCGCACGGCCTGCCCGAGGGCGCCGAGGCGCGTCCGGGCGTTCCCCAAGCGGCTCATTTCCACGTCCTGTTGTCGGGTGGGGCGAACGCGATCGAGGAGCTGCTGCCGGGCACGGTCGGGGAGTTGCTGTCGGCGGGCGCCAACCGGGTGCCCATGACGACGAACATGCTGATCTACTCGCCCGAGGGCTGGTACCGCCGCTGGAAGCGCGACAGCCACCATCTGATCACCGCGAGCCGCGACCTCACCGATTCCGTCGTCCGCGGGAAGGTACTGAAGGACCCGCGCGTCAGCGTGCGCCCGCACACCAAAGTCACCGCCCTGCTGGGGAGTTCGCGCCGCGTCACCGGCGTACGGCTGCGCGCGGCGGACGGCACCGAGACCGACCTGACCGCGGACCTGGTGATCGACGCCTCCGGAAAGGCGGCACGCACTCCGCGGTGGCTGGCCGAGTTGGGCATCCCGGCACCGGCCGAGGACCGCATCGACTCCGGCATCGCGTACGCCAGCCGCGTCTACCGCGCCCCCGTCCCCACCCTCAACTGGCCCGTGATCAGCGTCCAGGCGGACCCGCGGCGGGGCGAACCCGGCCGCACGGGCGGCATCGTCCCGATCGAGGACGGCCGCTGGCACGTCAGCCTGATCGGCACGCCGGGCGCCCAACCCTCCCGCGAGGCAGCCGAGTTCGAGCCGTACGCCCGCACGCTCCGCCACTCGGTCATCGCCGACCTCCTGGCCCACGCCGAACCCCTCACCGACGTCGCCGTGACCCACAGCACGGCCAACCGCCGCTACTACTACGAACGTCTGAAGTCCTGGCCCGAAGGCCTGGTCGCACTGGGCGACTCGGTGGCCGCGTTCAACCCGGTGTACGGCCACGGCATGTCGGTGGCGGCCCTCGGCGCCGTAGCCCTACGCACCCAACTGACCTCCCTCGGCCTCACCAACGGCCTCTCCCGCAGGGCACAACGGGCCATCGCGGGCCCCGTCGAACTCGCCTGGAGCCTCGCCGTAGGACAGGACATCCACTACGACACGACAAAGGGCGGGAACGCGGGCGCGGCCGACCGCCTCCTCCAGCGCTACGTCAGCCGCCTGTCCCACACGGCCACGGGCTCGTACCACGTGGCGACCGCGATGACGGAGGTCTTGACCCTCCAGTCGCCGGGCACGGCCCTGCTCCGGCCAAGTGTCCTCGCGGCGGCGGCGATCGGGCCGCTGCGGCCGCGACTCGACGGGCCGACGTTCACGGGTGGGGAACGACGTTTGCTGGCGGAGGCGAGAATCCGGCTGCCCGGCATTGTCGAGTAGCGCGCCGGGATTGTCAGTGGCGGCTGCTTTCATGAGGTCATGAGCACCGTGTACGAGACCGCCGCCCTCCTCCCCAACCCCGCCGAACTCCGCGTCCATCTGCGGGCGTTGGCCGTCCTGGACAGCACGATCGGCGACGATCCGCGGTACTGCGTCTACGCCTTCGCCGCCGACTGGGGCCCGGGCGAGGAGGCGGCCCTGATGGACAACGGCTCGGGGGACGACTTCTCCGTCCTCTTCACCCCGGCCGGTGTACTCATACGGGGCTTCGACCACGAGTCGAAGATGAGCCCGTACGGGACGGACGACTGGGAGGTCTGGCCCGGGGTCATCGACGACGTGCCCGCCTCGCTGCGCTCGTCGCTGGACGATCCCGCGTTCACCGACGAGGACATGGGCGTCACCCGCGTCACGGCCTGCCTGTGGCGCGAGACCGGCGACACCGCGTGGCGCACCGGTTCGGCCATCAACTTCCCGGCCGGACGCGCGGACCCGGACGGCGCCAGCCACCTCTTCCGTCTCCTCACCCACCGCTCCCCGAAGACGATCCAGGCCCACTTCGAGGACTACTACGAACGCCCTGTCCCCCTCGACGCCATCCGCCATGTCCTCGCCGGACACCCGGTGACCCCGGCGATCGCCGCGGCCCTCAACCCGGCGGCCGGGCGGGAGTGACACCGGGGCGATTCCCGCTCCGCCGGTCAGGCCGCCTGCCGCGCGGCACGGCCCCGATCGACGACGTCCCTGCGGGTCACCCCGAGGTACACCACCAGTCCGAGGATGACCGCCAGGAACAGCACGCTCGTGACGACGGTGCCGAAGCCGAGACCGCCGTCGCCGGTCGGCTGGGAGAGGTAGTCGCCGATCGAGGCGCCCAGTGGGCGGGTGAGGACGTACGCGATCCAGAAGCCGCGCACCGCGTCCAGACCGAGGGCGAAGCGGGCGACGGCCACCGCGCCGATGGCCAGGGCGAACAGGACGGCGGACAGCCAGTAGCCGAGGTTCATGCGCTCGGAGACCAGGTCACCTGCGGCGGTGCCCAGCGCGAAGGTGAACAGCACGGCGAGCCAGTAGAAGGCCTCGCGGCCGGTGGTGTCGATGCTGTGGATGGACAGCGTCCCCTCGCGCCGATGCCACACCACGAACACGACCACCAGGGCGACGGCGAACACCGCGGTGCTCGTCTCCAGCGGCACGCCCAGGTTGTCGGTCAGGTTGTCGCTGATGAGCGTTCCCACGACGCTGATCAGCGCCACGGCGAGCCAGTAGACGCCGGCGCGGTAGGCCCGCGTACGGAACTGGACCACCAGCACCACCGCCAGCAGCCCGCTCATCAGCACCGACACGCCGGTCAGGCCCAGGTCGGCCTTCTCGTTCAGCAGGTCGGCCGCGGTCTCGCCGACCGTCGTGCACAGCACCTTGATGATCCAGAAGTAGGCGGTGACTTCCGGCACCTTGTTCCAGCGCGGCCGAGCAGCACCGGGCACGGCGGGCTCAGCGGGCTCAGCGGTTTCAGCGCTCTCGAGGGGTTCGTATGTCATGCGGCCCGACCCTGCCGGTGGACACCTGAACACATCCTGACCGCCGTACGGCGCCCTCCCGCACCGGCATCGTCTACAGTTCCGTAGACCGTCTACAGGATTGTAGTCAGCGGCAAGGCGGCGGAGTCGGGGAGGACCATGCGCCGGACCATCCTGGTCGTCGAGGACGATCACGCCCTGCGGGACGTGCTGATGCGCGGGCTGCGGGACGAGGACTACGACACCGTCCCGGCCCCGGACGGCGCGACCGCCCTGCGGCTGGCCACCGCCGACGTCTCCGCCGCCGTACTCGACATCGGACTGCCCGACGCCGACGGGCGGGACGTGTGCCAGGCGATGCGGGCGAACGGGTTCCTCTCCCCGGTCATCTTCCTCAGCGCACATCACCGGTTGCCCGACCGGCTGTCCGGGTTCTCCGCCGGGGGCGACGACTACCTGTCCAAGCCGTTCCACCTCGCCGAACTCGCGGCCCGCCTGCGGGCGGCCCTCAGACGGGCGGCGCCGGCGCCCGCCGCCACAGCGGGAGACCTGGTCCTGGACGCCGTCCGGCACACGGTCGACGTCCAGGACACCCGGGTCGATCTGACGCCGACCGAGTTCCGCCTCCTGGCCGCGCTCATGGCGGCCTCCGGCGGCATCGTCACCCGCCGCGAACTGATCCGCGCGGGCTGGCCCGAAGGCGCCCGGGTCCACGACAACACCCTCGACCAGTACCTGACCCGGCTGCGCCGCAAACTCCGGGAGGCGGGCAGCGCCCGGACGATCGGCACGGCCCGTGGCGTCGGACACCGGCTGTCATGAACGGAGTCCGCCGCCCGGCCTCCCGGACCCTGCGCGGCCGGCTCTCCCTCGTCGCGCTTCTCACCGCCGCGCCGCTGATGCTGGTCCTCACCGTGGCGTTCGACTCCGTGGCCCAACGCCGCCTCCAGCACCAGGCGGACGACGAGCTGCGCACCCGCGCCGCCGCCGTCGCGACGACCGTCGACACCCGGGGTACGACGGTGCGTGTCCTGGAGAGTGCGAACGACGCGCTCCTCGACGCCGACGTCTGGATCTACGCCGACCGGCAACTGCTGGAACAGCCGCCCGCCGCAGGTCGGTCGACCCGGGTGGCCGACGCGCTGGCCCGGTACGACGGGCACCGGTGCGTCACCGCCACGGTCCGGCGTCCCCTACGGCTCTGCTCCCAACCGGTACCGGGGTCGGGGAGCCGGGCCACCGTCGTCACCGCGCTGGACCTCTCCGCGTACCGCGGTTCGGCCGACACCCTGCTCATGGGGTCGCTCGCCCTGGACGCCGTCATGCTCGCCTGCACCTACGCCCTGACCCGGCTGGCGGTCGGCCGCGCGCTGCGCCCCGTCCGCACCATGACCGACCAGGCCACCCAGTGGAGCGCGGTCGCCTCCGGGGAACGGTTCGGCAGCATCCGGCATCCGGCCGAACTCGCCCTGCTCGGCGGGTCGTTGGACGCCCTGCTGGACCGTATCCGCAGCCTTCTGCGCTACGAGCGCAGACTCACCGGCGAGCTCTCGCACGAGCTGCGCACCCCGCTGAGCCGGATCATCGCCGAGCTCGACTGGTGGCAGGCCCACCCCCGTACCGCCGACCAGACCCGCGCCACCCACCAGGTCATCGCCGACGCCGCCGAGTCCATGCGCAGCATCTGCGACACCCTCCTGGACGACGCCCGCGCCGGCGGCCTCGCCGCACCGGGCACAGCCGAGGTGCTGCCGGTACTGCGCGCCCTTGCCCAAGTCCCGTACGCACCAGGCCACTTGACGATCACGGTGGACGGCCCGCACCTCGTGGCCGGAGTCGGGCCGGTGCTCCTCGAACGCATCGTCAGCCCGCTCCTCGCCAACGCCTGCCGCTACGCCGTCACCACCGTCGCCGTCCGTGCCCACCAGGCGTCCGACGGCGTCCGCGTCGACATCGTGGACGACGGCCCCGGCGTACCGCCCCCGTTCGCGGCACGGCTCTTCGAGCCCGGCCGGCGCGCGGATCCCGGCGACGGTCACGGCGGTGCGGGTCTCGGCCTGCCGCTGGCGCGCCGCCTGGCCCGCTCCGCGGGCGGCGAGGTGACCTACGACTCCGAACACGCCCCGGGGGCACGGTTCGTGGTCAGCCTGCCCGCCGGCTGAGAACGAGGCGTGCCCCGGACCCGCACGCCGGGGCGTCGTGCTCTCACGCCAGGGTGTCGCGCCGGATGTCCTTGCGGGAGACGGCGAGGTAGCCGACGAAGCCCAGAATGGCCACCGTCCAGGACAGCGTGACCGGCCCGAGTCCCCAGCCGAGCCCGCCCCGTTGGTGGCCGACGGCCATCCAGTCGGCGACGGAGGCACCGAGCGGGCGGGTGACGACGTACGCCGCCCAGAAAGCGGCCACCGCGTTCAGCCCGCCCCACCGGTGCGCGAGGGCCGGAACCGCGATCGCGGCGCCGTACAGGAAGGCGGAGCCCAGATAGCCCAGGCCGATCGTGGCGGTGAGGTCCCCGCAGGCCGTGCCCAGCGCGAACGTGGCGAGCACGGTGGCCCAGTAGAAGATCTCGCGGCGCCGGGTGTGGATGCTGTGGATCGACAGGGTGCCCTCGCTGCGGTACCAGAGGGCGAAGACGGCGGCCAGGACGACCATGAAGAACGGCGTCGAGAGGGCGTACGGCACACCGAGGCCGACGTGCAGGACATCGGCGGCCATCGTGCCGAACACGCTGACCATGACGATCGCCGTCCAGTAGATCCAGGCGACGTACCGCCGGACGGCGAACTGCACGGCCAGGGCGGCCACCAGGGCGATGCCGCCGAGGCCGACAGCGGGGATCGGTCCGAACGCATGGGCCAGGAAGTCGGAGGCCGTCTCCCCCATGCCGGTCGTCAGCACCTTGATGACCCAGAAGTAGACGGTCACCTCCGGCACCTTGCTCGCCGCGTGCCGGATGCGGCGCGAGGGCCGGTCGTGAGTGAGGTGATCCGTCGTCATGGCAGGCACGATGACATGGCGAACGGCGGTTGCCCCAGACCCCTTTGCCAGAGCTTTGGGGCTTCCGGTGCATGAGTTGCCCGAGACCCCTCCGAGCCTGAACACAACCTGAAAGCGCAGGCCAATGCCCTGGCCAGAGGGGTACGGCGGATGGTACAAGCGGCGCGGCGGCCGCTATCCAGGAGCGACCGCGCGCCCCGTCTGCGGCGAGATCATCCCCGCGCACAGATTCCGCGCCGCCAGCCCCTGCGCGATCCGCGGAATCGCCGCCACCGTGTTGGCCGGCCAGTCGTGCATGAGGATGATCTGGCCGTTGGTGAGCCGGGCCGCCGCCTGGACGATCGCGTCGGTGCTCGCGCCGTTCCAGTCCTGCGAGTCGACGTCCCAAATGATCTCTTTCAGACCGTACTTGGCCTCTACGGCCTTCACCGTCGCGTTGGTCTCGCCGTACGGCGGCCGGAACAGCTTGGGGGTGCCGCCGCCCGCGGCCGCGATGGCCTGCTGGGTCCGGGAGATCTCCGAGTCGATCGTCGCCTGGGTCTGCTGGGTGAGGTGCGGATGCGTGTAGCTGTGGTTGCCGACCCACATTCCGGCGGCGACCTCCGCCTTGACCTGCGCCGGGTTGGCGGCCGCGTACTGGCCCTCGTTGAACGTCGTGGCCCGAAGACCGTTCTGCTTCAGCGAGTTGAGCAGGGCGGGCGTGTTGCCGGACGGCCCGTCGTCGAAGGTGAGCCCGACGTAACCCCCGCAAGTGGCAGCCTGCGCCGGGGTGTTCACACCGGCGGCGAGGGTGCCCGCGGCGGCCAGGGCGATGACGGCCGGCGTGGCGACCAGGGATCGTAACGCGCTGGGTTTCATGTGAAGTGGTCCCTCCAGTATGGGGAGTTGGAAGGTGGTCAGCTCACCGTGATGTTGGAGTTGCCGCTGCTCTGGTAGCCCTCGGTCGCGAGGATCATGTAGTAGCTGAAGCTGCCCAGCGGCATCCCGGCACGGGCCCAGGCGTCGAAGTGGTTGCCGGTGGTGATGGTGCCGCCGGTGCGCTTCGACTGCCGGACACTCCAGTACTGGTCGAAGGTCTTCGTGCCCTCCACGGAGGGAGCGTTGTACCGCGTCGTCTTGTAGATGTCGTACGTCCCGCCGTCACTGGTGACGGTCCCCTTGTACGTACCCGTGGGCCGGTAGGTGCCCCAGTTGTCGACGATGTAGTACTCGACGAGCGGGTTCGACGTCCAGCCGTACAGCGCGAGATAGCCGTTGCCGGACGGGTTGAAGCTCCCCGAGTACGTCACGCTCCGCCGGCTGCCGTTGCTCCAGCCCTTGCCCGCGACGAAGTTGCCGGTGTTGCTCCACGTGGTGCTGTAGTTGCCGCCGGAGCCGAGGTTCATGGAGACCGACCCCTGGGAGTCGGTCCAGAACGAGTAGTAGTAGCCGTTGTTGGTGCCGGTCTGGTTCGTGGTGATGACCGTGGCAGCCCCGGCCGTGCCGGGCAGGGTCATCATCGCCAGCAGGGCCAACAGCAGGGCGCAGGCGCCGCTGACTGACAGCCTCAAGCGGTTCGACGTGCGTGCGGGTGTGGTGTCCATGCCGCGTCAGTGTTGGTCTGCCCCTGCCAACTGTCAATAGTTTCGGTTCTGAGTACGAAATATTCGTAGCCGACCAGCACCCGACGCCTTAGCTAATTCCGCAGTTCAGACACCACATTGAACGATTCACCGCAGAAATTCCTCGGATACAACTCGGATATAACAAAGGATCAAGACCCATAAGTCGAATGTTTTCGATCGAATGTTTCGAAGAATTCTCCGATCATCGAACCGTCCCCTTCATTGGTCATGATGGACCGCATGACGGCACGCATGACGGACCGCTATCCCACGGTCACCCAGGTCACCGCATCGGCGCGGCGGCTGGTCTCCCGGCATCCCGGGACCTGCCGGCTGCGCCGGATCGGGAGGTCCCGCGCGGGCCGCCCGATCCTGATGCTGTCCGTGGGACACGGACCGCACCACGTCCTGGTGGTCGCCGGCCCGCACCCCGACGAGCCGGTCGGCGGCGCGACCGCGCTCGTGCTCGCGGAGCAACTCGCCCGCGGCGCCCGCCTGTCCGCGGCGACCGACCCCACCCTCGTCACCTGGGACATCGTCCTGTGCCTCGACCCGGACGGCGCAGCGGTGAGCGAGGCCGGAACCGCGGAAGCCACAGCCACACCCACCCGCACCCCAACCCTCCGGCACTACTACCGCACCACCTACCGTCCGATGGCCGCGGAGCAGCCGGAATGGGCACCGATCATTTCGCGCCAACTCCCGGAGAGCCGGGCGCTGTTCGAGGTCATCGACGACCTACGACCGTTCCTCCAGTGCTCGCTGCACAGCACCGATGTGGGCGGCAGCTGGCTCCAGTTGACCCGCGACCTCCCCGAACTGGCCGCGCCCTTCCGCACCTCCGCCGCCGAACTCGGCATCCCCCTCCAACACGGCACGTACGACGCCCTGTACTGGGAGAACCCCAGCCCCGCGGTCTACGTCCTGCCCCCGCCGGACAGCACCGCGCGCCTGGCGGCCGGTTCGGAGAACATCGGCGCGTCCACCTGGTGCGCGCCCCTGCGCTACGGCGGTGTCACCGCGATCGTCGAAGTCCCCATGTGGGCAAGCGACTTGGCCGAGGACCTGACCCCGTACCCGGATGCCGAGGACACGCTCCGCGACCTGGCCGACCTGGTCCTGGACGGCGGCCGCCAGGTGACCGCCGTACTCGAAAAGGCTCGTAGCTTCCTGCCACCGCCCCAACACGACCCGCTCAGACGGGTGGTGGAGTGGATGGGCGACGGCCTCTACGACATGGTCGCCAACTCCTGGGCGCCGCTTGGCCGTCAGGCCGCCGCCGCGTCGGCCGACGACGACCCGAGGCGTCTGACGACGGCCCAGATCGCGGCCCTGAACATCGTGGCCCGCCGCCAGCCGATCCGCGCGGCAGGCCTGTTGCTACGACTCCTGCGGGCATCGCACGACAGGGCCGCCCCGGTGCTGTACCGCGAGTTGGACGAACTCTTCACCGCGTGGTGCACGGATACCGAGGAGGCGCTGCGGGTGCGCTGGGTGCCGGTCGACCATCAAGTGGAACACCAGGCGCGTACGGTCCTGGCCGGTGCGGAGAGCGCGCTCAAGTCCCTCCGCTGACCCTGCGACGGACCCGCACCCGAGCGGGAGACCCTCCCCCTCACCGCCGCCCGGCGAGCAGCGCGGCCACCCCGAACTCGAACCGCTCCTCGAACGACGTCGGCGCGAGATGCCCGGCCACCCGGTGCAGCGCGGGATGGGTCGCCTCGGAGATCGCACGCGCCAGGACGTCGCCCAACGGGCGGTGATCCACGGCCTGTTCCTCCTGGGTGAGACCGAGGGCGAAGTAGACGACCGCCCATGAGGTCCACGCGGCCTCGCGATCGCCCAGGCCGCAGGCCAGCAGCGCCTCGACCAGGCTCTCCGCGAAGGCCAGGGTCATGGGCTCGGCGGCGTAGGTGCCGACCACGAGTGCCGCGCCGTCGCGGTGGGACAGCAGGGCCCGGCGGAACCGGCGGGCCAGTTCGCGGGCCCGTTCGGCGGGGACTTCCGGCAGGCCGGTGAGCGGGATCTCGCCGATCACGGCGTCCGCCATCAGCTCCAGCATCCGGGCCTTGGTCTTCACATGCCACTGCACGGTGTTGATCCGCACGCCGAGCCGGTCGGCGACCGCGCGCGTGGACACCGCGTCCAGGCCCTTCTCGTCCAGGAGGTCCAGCCCCGCGCGGATCACCGCGGCCGGATCCAGTCGGTCGCCCTGTTGCTTGTTGGTCACCGACCTAGTTTACTTCACCTCAAGACTCTAGGTCAGCGACCAAGGAATGGGTGATCTCATGGGTGCACAGCAGGTGAACACAGCGCAGGCGGAAACGGCCCGGGTGGAAACAGCACAGGTCGTCATCTCCGGAGGCGGCCCCGTCGGCCTCTGGCTCGCCGCCGAACTCCGACTCAACAACATCTCCGTCACCGTCCTGGAGATCCGCACCGAGATCGACAACCGCTCCAAGGCGCTCACCGTGCACCCGCGCGGCGTCGAGGTGCTGGCCTCGCGCGGGATCCACCAGCGCTTCCTCGACGAGAGCCTGAAGATCTCCACCGGCCACTTCGCCAACCTGTCCAACCGGCTCGACTTCTCGGTCATGGACACCCCGTTCCCGTACACCCTGTTCATCCCCCAGGCCCGTACCGAGGCGCTCTTCGAGGAGTACGCCCGCGGGCTCGGCGCGGACATCCGGCGCGGGCACCGCGTCACGGGTTTCACCGAGCACACGGACTCGGTGACCGTCCGGGTCGAGGGGCCGGAGGGGCCGTACGAGATCCAGACGGAGTACATCGCGGGCTGCGACGGCACGCGGAGCACCGTGCGCGACGTCGCCGGGATCGAGTTCCCGGGCACGGACTCGCGCTATCTCGGCTGGCTCGGTGACGTCCTCTTCGACAACCCGCCGGCGCCCGGCTTCAACCGCTTCACCGAGCGCGGCGGCCTGATGATCGTGCCGCTGCCCGACAACCGCTGGCGCATCGCCGGCACCAGCCCGGACAGCGAGACCCGCGAATGGCCCGGCGACCTCACGATGGACGAACTGCGGCAGAAGGTGATCGACATCGCCGGCGAGGACTTCGGCATGCGCGACCCGTCCTGGCTCTCCCGCTACGGCAACGCCACCCGCCTCGCCTCCCACTACCGGCGTGGCCGCGTCGTGTTGGCGGGCGACGCCGCGCACCAGCACTACCCCACCGGGGGCGTCGGCATGAACGTCGGTTTCCAGGACGCCTTCAACCTCGGCTGGAAGCTGGCCGCGACGATCGACGGCTGGGCCTCGGACGGGCTCCTCGACAGCTACCACTCCGACCGCTACCCGGTCGGCGAGCAGCTGATGGAGCACAGCCGCGCGCAGACCTACCTGTTCCACGCCTTCACGCCCGAGGGGATGGCCCTGCGTGACCTGCTGAGCCGGATGGTCCCCGAGTCACGGGAGTTCAGCGACGTACTGGCCGGCCGGCTGACCGCGCTCGACGTCGCCTACCCGAGCACCGACCCGACGGCCCACCCGGTGACCGGCACCCGCGCCCCCGACCTCGCCCTCACCGACACGGACAGCACGCTGTTCGGCGCGCTGCGGGCGGACTCGTACGTCCTGCTCGACCTCACGGAGGACGACGCGCTGGCCGACCGCGCCCAGCAGCGGGTGACGGTGCACGCCGGCGCCCCCGACAAGACCCGGCCGGCCTGGGCGGACGTCCGCGCCGCCCTGATCCGCCCCGACGGCCACGTCGCGTGGGCGTGGACGGAGGCGGACGACACCAAGCTGGCGGCGCAGGTGGACGCGGCCATCACCACGACCCTCAACCTCTAGGCGGGACCGGACTCATGGACCTCGGACTGAACAACAAGGTGTACGTCGTCACCGGCGGCACGCGCGGGCTGGGCTACGCCGTCGCCCGCGAACTGGTCGCCGACGGCGCCAAGGTGGTCATCACCGGCCGCGACGAGAAGCGCGCCGCCGAGTCGGCGGCCGAGCTGGGCCCGAACGCGACCGGAGTCGCCGTGGACAACTCCGACCCGCGGGCACCCCGTCAACTGATCGCCTCGGCAAGGGAGTTGTACGGCTCCTTCGACGGCATCCTGATCAGCGTGGGCGGCCCGCCCGCGGGCGAAACGACGGCCACCACCGACGAACAGTGGCAGGCGGCGTTCGAGTCGGTGTTCCTGGGCGCGGTACGACTGGCCCGAGCGGCGGCGGAAGAGCTGGAGGCTGGGGGCGTGATCGGCTTCGTCCTGTCGGGCACCGCCCACGAACCGGCCCCGGGGATGGCCATCTCCAACGGCCTGCGCCCCGGTCTGGCCGGCTTCGCCAAGTCCCTCGCGGACGAACTGGGCCCCCGCGACATCCGCGTCCTCGGCGTCCTCCCCGGCCGAATCGCCACGGACCGCATGCGCGACCTGGACGCCCTGTCCCCCGACCCCGACGCGAGGCGCGCCACCAACGAGGCCGCGATCCCGCTGGGGCGGTACGGGACGCCGGAGGAGTTCGGACGGGCGGGGGCGTTCTTGCTGTCACCGGCGGCGTCGTATGTCACCGGGGTGATGGTGTCGGTGGATGGTGGGGCGCGGCACGGCTTTTGAGCGGCTGCTGAGCGCTTCGGAGAGAGGTCGGTCTCGGGGCGGGGCGGGGGGCGGGGGGGGCTTGCTCAGGCCCTCCGCGTCTGGCCCCGGCGGACAGCAGACCCCACCACATCCACGTGCTCCCCAGAACAGGATCCAGCCGACGACGACCACCGCCGGACCGTCAGTTGGAGACCCGGCGTCCCCTCCAGAGCAGAATCGCCTCGCCCACGAGCGCGAGGATCACCAGCACCGCACAGCAGCCGAAACCGAGCAGCCCGGCCGCGACCACGTAGAGCGAACCAGGGTCCGTGCACGCCCAGCTGGACGAGCAGGTGACGGTCCCCGGGTCCGCCCGCGGCCCCAGCGCGAGCCAGCCGATGACGACACAGAGCACGGAGACGACGGCCGCGCCGGACAGCAGGAACCACCGGACCCACCGGGCGGCCCACCACGACAGGATCCATCCCACGACGATCACCGCCGGCAGGATGAACACGTAACCGGGGACTATGTCCACTGTGCATCTCTCCGCGACATCGTGGTGAGGCCGGTCTGCCGCTGGGTGATGTGGTTGCCCATGTCGATCAACCCTACGGTCGGGTGCTTGACGGTCGGCAGGTCACCCGTCGGCTTCCGGGTCCTCACCTCCAGACCGAGGTCGAGCCGGTCGCCGGACTTGAGCTTCGCTCGCGTCGTCCAGCGGGTCTCGAGCAGCGACACGGTCCGGGTGTCCGAGAGGAGCCGCACCCCCGCGTCGTACGCCTTGTTGTTGAGCCGGGCGCTGACGATCCTGACGTCGGAGACGACCTGCGGGTCCAGCCCGACGGAGAAGGACGCGGCCACGGGAGCGACGCCCGGTCCGACGCTGCTCAGCGTGATCCGCACCGGGACGGTGACGACGGCCTCGGGCAGCGGTGAGTACAGCCGGGGTCGTAGCTGATGGCCACCTGGGTCCCGTACAAGGACCTGCCTACGGCTGACCTTCGGGTCGAACATGTCAAAGGGCCCGACTCCGACGAGCCGGACCTTCTCTGACCTGCATGTTTGCCAGATCGGCGACGTGACGGTAGGTCGCCCGCTACACGTTGAACCTGAACGTTCATCACAGAGCTCCCACCTGCGGAAACGTCCCCTCCCAGCCAGCGAGTCAGCACAGAATCAGCACGGGTCGAACAGGTCAGCGCCGGACACGTCAGCGCCTACGCAGCCTGAGTGCAGGAGCCCGGGCATGCCACCTTGTCCGGCTGGGCCCTCATATCGAGGCGCACGGGTCGCATGGCGTTCTGCAGAACCTCCCGGCAGCGATGCCAGGCGCGGGGTACGAGGTGTCCGTAGATGTCGATCGTGGTCTTGACCGACCGGTGGCCTAGCCAGCGCGAGACCTCGTGGATCGGAACACCGTTGGCCAGGGCGATCGAGGCGAAGAAGTGCCGCAGGCTACGAGGCGTGTACTTCGCCGTGCCGTCCGCGCCGGCCAGCCGGCACGCCTTCTTGAAGTGGTACCCGTAGGTGACAGCGGTCGGCATCGTGCCCTTGCCACACTGGCGCGGGCCGAAGAGCACCTCAAGCCGCCGCCGCTTGCCCCTCTGGCCGGTGAAGGCCACGGGCACCGGCGCCCACCGCGCCAGGTGCGCATCAATCTCTTGATCGACGAACGGGGCAGCCGGCACGTCCCGGTACTCGCCCTCCACCCGGTTCTTACAGGGCACGAAGGCCATGCGGCAGTCGGCACGGTGGGCCTTGGCACTGACCTGCCAGCGGATCCGAACGAAACCGGACCGCCGGCACTCGCTGGAAAAGGCCAGGGCCTCACTGGGGCGCTGACCGGTGCCCGACTGCAGGTAGACAGTGAGCCGGTACCGCGGTGCGATGTGCTGGGCGATCAGATCGACTTCGCCCGGTGCGGGATTCTCGTCCTCGTCGACCGCGAGCGGGACCGCCCGCGATATCCGCACGCCGCGTGCGGGATTGTCCGGGATGCGTTTGTCGACGAGGGCCGCCTCCAGCATGGCGGCCACCATCACCATGCGGTCATTGACCGTGGAGGCCGCCAACCCCGCACCGGATGCATGCACGTCCTTGGCGAACCTCTCAAACATGCACGTCCTTGGCGAACCTCTCAAAGTCGCGCCGTACCAGCCCGGCCAGCGGCTTCTGCCCCAGGCACGGCACGAGGTGATTACGGATGAACCCCTCATAGTTGCGGCGTGTCGACTCCGCGATAGCCCGGCTATCCAGCCACTCCCCAGCCCAGACCCACAACGGCAGCGCCCCACGCACAGGATCGAGGAGGGCACCTGCCTTCTTGTCGTTCTCGACCCTGACGACGAAAGCGTCCGCGCCATCTGGACCCACTCTCCGCGGAAAGGACTTCTCCCGCTGCCGCCCCCGCCGGCCACCCGGCTCCCGATATCGCACCGTCCACCCATGCCGACACCCTGGGCGCTCGCAGGGATAGTTCCGGTCCCGGACATCCCGCTTGCACTTCTGAAAGACACTCGCCATCCAAGCCTCCGATCTGCAGCCAGACCCAGTACTTGAAACCGTCGCCATCACCGCACAACCTGGCAAGATATTCATCACTAATCTGCCCTTTTAGGCGAAAGTGAATCTTTCATTCACAGGTCGGGCAACCGCCAGGCTGAGACCGGCCCGACAACTTACCCACGAGATGAACACGTCAAGCAAAGGCGTATCAGTCACCCCGTCAGCTACGCCCTCCTGATCCCCCTGCGCACCCCAGAGGTCTCCACCGACCTGTACACACCCATCGCCACCCAGCTCGGCGTACTGGCCGACGTCGCTCCGCATACTCAGACCGAGATCGTTGTGGGCCTCCACGTCGAAATGACATTCGACTGATAGGTAGCCGGGTCGACCCAGCCCAGGCTCAGCGGCCCTCGCCCAGAGCGGTGCTTCGGCAGTTGCGAGAACTGGGGGGAGTGAGCCGTCGCGCGCTCGCTGACGCGGTAGGCGTCACTGAGCGGACGGTCGCCTACTGGGAGAGCCGTCAGCGCATGGCAGGTCGTCGGATCTCACGTACAGTGCGGTGGCCAAGGAGTCGAGATCATGCTGCACCGATGTGGCCGCCTTCACTGAGCAACGCGCGACTCTCCGGTTGAACTGGATGCAACTGACACGATGCGGTGCCCTGCGCCGCCAGGTGGTGGGCAGGGCACCGTGGAATAGAGCAATTGCCATGAGTCCGTGCATCAGCTGTGGTTGTTCCGACCGCTGGGTCAACG
>Ga0307517_10007626_pt1 | contig 15733 bp, 24 predicted proteins | sample 23_EM_MG_FD_194515 | JGI IMG/M metagenome (GOLD analysis project Ga0307517, IMG submission 194515) | Populus trichocarpa ectomycorrhiza microbial communities from riparian zone in the Pacific Northwest, United States - 23_EM | ecosystem: Host-associated > Plants > Roots > Unclassified | place...
ATGCCGCTGAAAGGACTAACGTTTGAGTCGTTTTGCGCTAGGCGGGTTCGCGAAACACCACGGCGGGGACTTCGAAGACGAAAGCGATGTTGTGGTGACGATGTTAAGTACGGCGAGTCCATGTTTGAATCGATGTGCACTAGGCGGGGTGATAAGGACCTACAGCGGGGTCCCAGAAAGTGTAAGAGGTATCGAGGGAGGATGTGGCTCAAGTACTCACAACTGAAGAAGTAGTTGTCGCTTGGAAGACGATGTGGAATACGGCGAGTCCACGTTCGAATCCACGTGCACTAGGCGGGGTCCCAGGAAGTGTAAGAGAAGATATCGAGGGGGGATATGGATCAAGTGCTCACTACTCAAGAGGTATATGCTAAGGCCAAGGCGAACTCAACAAGGTTGAAGTCGAGTAAGAAAAAAAAATCGCCTAAATGATGTGGCTCTGGAAAGAGATGATGGGGGACGAGAGCCAAGAGGCAATGAAAGGATTCGGTTTACAAGAGCGACTCTTATAGGCGTTGGAAACGTTGTGCGTGTTTGTCCTAGGCGTGATTTTCGATCGCTCAACAAGCAGAAGCGTTCCAGATCTGGCGTATTGTTTGCCAATTTGGGAAGATCACTTGCATGTGTTTTTGAGTTACCATTTCATTTGTCCCAAGTCGCCGAGGGAAGCTCCGGTAGTGGTCACAGGTAAAGCAAAAGGAAGAACGTCGTTATACGTTCAAACATTTTCTGGGAAGTTGATACCACGCCCCATATTGCGACCGATGCTATGGCTGTCAATGGGCCTCACTTGACGACTTGAGCACCACACTCTGGGGATAGCATCAAGTGAAACCTAGTCTCGTTCTACGCAGAATTTAAGCGCCCATTCAGTGGTTTGAGCGTGAAATATTACGTGAATACATCAAAATTTTGCACTGCGTTGAAGCACACCTGTACCTGTCTGTCATATGCTCATACATTTAGTGTTGCTTAATTCAGCCCAAGTATTATATTTTGCTAATAGCAAATACCCAGGCTCTCAAACGATATGCGCTGCGTGTGGATGAGTGGAAGGAGATGATGTGGACGTTGAAGGATGCAGAGGAGGAAGTAGGGAATATCATGTGAGACCGGGAGATCCTGTGCGTTGTGCTGTGTTTCTGTCTTGGCGCATCATATATTCCAGAGTCCCCAGCTTCCCAAGGGCATCTCGGAGGTCAGCAAGCGCGCTTACACATGGCCATGGTGACAACACGCGGCCCCGCTCAAAGATAACATTCAAATAAAGCAACATGACTTATATCAAGCGTTTCATTATGCGACAGGCTTATATAGATTCATCAGTATGTAGTATCTGGGACCTTGCCTTTCGTTACAGTGCAAAGGGCATGAAGCGCAGATTTGATTACTTACCCTTGGATGCCAACTGTCCTCAAGCAACACTATAGAACCGAGTGGGAGTCTCATCAATCGTCCTGGTTATTTCCAGTGAATTATTTTCATTATCACTTCGGGCCTTTGCAATATATGTAGATGTTAACATCGAAAGCGACGAGGGACTCAACTACACCTATAATCGTACTGATTGAACGGTTTCGAGGGTTTGGGGCGGAGGACACTAATCTACGATCTATCATGAGATTGAAGTCCTCGCAATGTCGAAACCTTCCAATCATCAAAAGACTGTCAGTGTCACTCCCGAGCGCACATAAAGGACATACGGGCGGCGCCTCGTGCCCAACTCGTGCCCTCCTCAGCCTGAGAAAGCAATATAAACGCGCGTTATGGTTAGTCCGGTCAAGACAGTTGCAAGTTATGATGGCCGACTTCTCACTAAGCACTGCTTATTAGTGTTTAACTCCTTCATTACACCATATACGGTTATTTATAACTATCTTAGGTCTTGATGGATGCTGTTGATGAGTACGTACCACTGCAACAGGTACCCTGCGGAATCGGAATCGGAACCGTCACCCAAGACTCTTGAATTATCGTCCTCGTAAAAGGCCGACCCCTAGTGACGAACAACCATGGTGTCCATTATCGAGGGGATCTGTCAATTCTGTTTCATTGGGTTGGTGAAGTTTGTTGGGAACAGAATCAGTCGGAATGCATGTAGCTTTTTCGGGGGTTGTTTCTATAATTACGTAGACTCAAGTGACTCACCATGTCAATGGTCCGGAGAGTGGGATAAACCCGAACTTCGACGCACACATCCACAAGATTACGAGTACCCACAAAAATGAAACAGCCTTCACGAGTACGTCACCAAAGAAGTGACTAAAAGAACTTCGGTGTCGAGACGGGCAGCGGATCAGCTAGAAGAAGAGTGGCTTATTGAGATGGGGGCTTTTAGACTATGACCAAAAATATTTCACCCCTCGTTGAGGTGTGGGGGAGTACGACAGAAGAGATCTAGCCTTTGTTAGTGATCATAAACATGATACGACTTTTTGACCTTTATCATTATGGAGTATGGAATGGATGGGATCAGCAGGGAGCCAGGACGCGTGATCATCTCAGCTGGTCGAAACGGTAGGCTCAAGGGTATTGTGCACCGTTGGAGACGTCAATGTTGGGTTTCTTATCCTCGGTTTCGATGCTGAATGGACCAGCGGGTTTGATCGTGGTTGAGGGGATACCAACTGAAATCGGATGCTTACGTTTTCATCGCGTGGAGATTGCTCGGCAGACAGTGCGCGTCCTTTTACATATGGGGCTCTGAAGGTTGCAAGCGGTGATGCCGGTGGAGCTAACCAAAGTGATAAATGCCCCGCCCACATTGTTTCAAGGGGCTGTGCTCCAAACCAAAACCATACATAAGCTTAGTCATCTCGCCCCTCTTTCCCTTTCGTTTCTCCCTCCCTTGTTGCGGACCGCCTCCAACAGGCTTACTGGCTAATCCTACATCAACAGTCTGGAACTGTTTTCGTCCCTTCATTTGATATCTATTCCATCATGCTGAGAGGAACATTCAACTACCCCGACCTCGATGTCCTGGACTCACCCTTGATGTCCCCAACCCCGCTCGCTTCTGGCATCCCGGGCAGCGCACTCGCAGAAAGGATCTTCAATGATCCAGACTCATGGGAGGATAACCAAGTTGAGGAAGACGACTTCCCAGTGGACGCGAACCTCGACCGGCTCAGTTGGCTGCTGGCGGAAGAGGTTGAAAAGTTCAAACGGACCTCCGCGATCTCGGAGAAAGCAGTTTCACTAATCAACACCCCCACATCCGCTGTCCACCAGAACGTAAAGAGCTCGATTAGGAGGGAAGCGGTGGGAACAGGGTTGAAGGGCATCGGCGGGAAGAGAAGCAGCGTTCGACCCATTTCCCTCGCTGCTCTTTTCGAGCATTCCAACGAGGATTTTTCCAGCGAGATTCAACAACAGCTGTCGAAAATTCTCGAGACGGGGGGGATCCCACATCACATTCGGCCTTATCCTCCCTCCTCTGGCCTATCACCGCCCTCTTCAAGTGATACTGTCAGCTCGATCGACACCCCGCTCCAAATCCGAACCGCCGTGACCACCAACAGCGGCGAAATTTCGCCTTCGCCCGTCAACATTTACTCAGCATCCGCAACTCTGAGTTTCCTAGAATGGTACGGGATCTATCCAGACTCGCCGAGATTAGATTTGGCTGGCCTTCCACAAAAGTCTCTACGGATGAAAACACCATTGTTGCAAGTTCCATCTCCAAGGCACCCGGTGCGACCGTCACCGCTGCTGAGCTCGTCAGAAACCGCGGCTCCCCCACCAGCTCAACGGGCCTCACCTGTGCCCCCTCCTGGGCTCGAGCCTCCTTCAAAGGAAACTGAGAGCGCAGCTTCGCACCGCCCCTCGAAAACGCCCACCCCACCCCCTGTTCCCACAGCACCGGCGAACGGCAACAACACCGACCAACCACCACCACCACCACCAGAACCAGCAACCCTTGCCTGTTCAGAGTCAAATCCCAGCGAAGGAAGACGGCTTCCTCACACCGCCCTTCCACCTTATACGAAAGCCCCTTCCCCCCAGCTACTCATCGCCCGATCCAGCTCGAGCGGCAGTAACCACCCCGTTCCTAGCACACGGCCGCGGCGAATCAACGGAGGCTCCTTCGATGCTGCCTACATCCGTCGATTACCATCCATCCCACCCGAATCGTCCAACTCTCGTCCATCGACACCCCAACCGCATCCTGACACCGCCGTGGAACGCACGCCCTCACTTACCCGTTCGACGCCGTCGCCTGCACCGTCCTCCGCGTCGAGCTCGTCTTTAAGCTCCGCAGGGCAACAGCAATCAGCAGACCGGCGTCCTGTATCTGTGCGATCTCCCTTGGGCGGTCCCGCAGGTCCCCGTGTTCGTTCAAGGGGTGCTGGTGTCCCGAGTATCGCATCAACGATGGGTCGTCGCCCTCCTGGGCTGAGGCTGTAACTTGGTTCGGCAATCTTAGGGATCTTCATGTCTCCGCATCCATCTTTCTGTTAAGCATCATCACCTTGGCATTTTCTTGACTCTCCAACACATCGGCATTTTTTACACCCACATCACGAAACTTTAAAACCCTCATTTCATGGTTCTTTCCAATGAATTACCTGTACGTACCACTCCCACCGGATTACGCTTTCCTTATGCCTTCATATTACTGTTCTTATTTATCAATCGATGATACGACTATTATGGCGCTTCATCGTTTCTTAATTGTTACATACGCACCTCGGTCGGATCCTTTTTCTGACTTGATACTCTGATACTTCGTAATTCTAACAACCCAACGGACTCTTTTCTTTCGAATTTCGAACTTCCTTGTTTCATGTTACTTGACGTCCCCTTATGCATACCCACTTTGTCACCCTTTTACATAAAATGACACCTGTTGTTAAGCTTAGAATTTGACCCTTTGTGGGTTTCGCAATGATCATAACGAAACGTGAGGTCGAAGTTATGTTTCCCTACCTAAACGTAAGAGGTACTAACGGTTTCACTTTCATGAATTTCGGTGGGTGGTTTGAATGTGGCTATGCCTCTCTATTCATGGTGTCGATTTACGCCGGTCGGCCTTACCGTATACAACTCATGACGAACCCGTTGTTTTCTGACTCGATTCCTCTTCTCTTTGGCGAATATTGGGCCGAGTATCCTAATCCAATGCGATTCTAGTTATAATAACGACGGAAGAATACCCATGAATGTCAGATATCGAAGAACTCAGCGTCAGGAATGTAAATCAATCAAATGGAATCTGTCATACATCATGCATCAACATTCAACGCTGAAAGCTCGCAACCATTCCGGGGCCGGGGACGGATCAAGATCCTGATCCACATCATGGTGCTCAACAGTGACACTCCCCCGCCCTTGTGCCTTTCGTACTATATCCTTGGCGAACTCGATGCATGCTAACAATTCGTCGTCCAGCATCGCTCGTTCTTCGGTCGCTTCATTGCTGAATAATTTTATATGGGCAAGGTTCCTCAACGAGGAAAAGTATTGAAGATGAGCCTAGAAGAATGAACCGTTCAAACTATATAAGGATGTGACTCTTTGAAGGTTCCAATGACGGGGACCAACCGATGTGATGCGGTAATCGAACTTTATCGAATGTAGGTTCGGCACTGCCTTCGCAAGACCTAAGCAACAAATCGTTAATAGGTGCAGACTTGCCGGAAGAGATGAAGGGCTGTACTTTCCATAGACGCACGAAAATCTTGTACCTCCTCGACCTTCTTGCACCGCTTCGCGATAGCGCTAACCAATGAGCGCGAGCTCAATCGATCGATGCAAATGACCCTCCTGACCTCCGGGCAACATCTCAAAATGTGATGCGCACGGCTCGGAAGACTGATCGTCCGAACTTGAGGGAAGACGTGGCCCTTGAAAGCGTTCTTCAGCAAGGTGGACATTCTGTGGCCCGTTCGAACGATTTGTAAGGTGTGGAGGTTAGGAAGGGCTTCGATGGCTCGTACACAGGCGGGAAGAACTGTTTCTGTTGAGTATTGAGGGAGGATGACACTCATGCTCCTACCTCAAACCATTAGAATTTCAAGCCCCACAAGGTTTGAATTTAAACACACCGGACATGCGAAGCAATCTCTGGATTTTCGCAAACAAAAGCGCTCTTTCGAATCAACGAATTCCCATAACCTTCAGACCAATTACCAGAATCAGAGTGTATTAAACAAGGTTCAAGTCGCTCCCAAAGCAAAGGGAAAAATAGATTTCGCCACGATCTGCACATTTGAGAAAGCGCACGCAAGGCATCGGTTCTCTCCAGATATCGACGGGTGATCTTGGGGTCAATACCAAAAAGATCGTAGTCGAATTTGCCGGTGATTATAGCAGGGAGACATTCGAAATGAGAGAGAACCTCCATGATCAGTTCTAGTGGTAGCTCGAGCAGTGTGGCACTTGTGTTCGGGAAAGCAAAAGCCTCAGCTGCCTCTACGTTGACAGTCTGTAGGGGAGAACGTTTGACGCGTGTCTTCGACTTCAGTGGCATTTTGGGGGAGTGTATAATGGGAGAATCCAGAGTTATCTTGCTTGCAAGGTTTTGTTGCTGAAAGCACCGGCAAACGCCGAACGATCACATGTTTTGACATCTGAGTTCTATGCGGGCCGGCCATGGCCCGGGGAAATTGCTTCAATCGACCGTTGACTACATATAGCCAAGTTGTAGCTCGTAAAACCGTCCGCTGCCCGCTGAATTCCGGCTGGATACTGGTGTCTGTGGCACGAAATAAAAATAAAAATAAAATAAAATAAAATCCAAAAAGGGAAAGAGGAAGGGGAGGAAAGGAAGATACTGAACTCCTCTAGATAGAGTACTTTCAATGGATCAGCTTCACCAGATACAAGCTCAAGGATCACCCAAAGGAATGAGAGCTTCCCAAGTACTTACACAGAAAATGCACTGATAGCGCAGTTGCGAGTTCATCAAACAAAATACTCGCTTAGACGTTTTCCGATTGATGGATTATGAGCCACGAATTATCTTATTGGTCAGATACTCGCCTAAGTAGATTACAAGTCCACATCATTTGGGATCAGTGATAGATCATGATTATATGTATCATCACGATGAACCGCACCAATCATTAATGATACAAAAATCTACAGTAATCCCAACTTCGATGCTGTGGCGACTCACATTTAAAAAAAGCGGCACATACGTACATATGGCTGTCAACCCAATCCCACTCCGCAGACGTTTCGCGTCGCGATGGCATACCCACCACATGGGCATGTCAGGGGCTGTCCGGGGAAGTATATTGATATTGTCAGTAGAACCAGACGCTCTGGGGGAGATTGAGCATTATTCCCTGGGATGAGGAATCGACACCTGGTTGGCTCCTCCTGGGGTGCATATGGGAAGGGTTAGGCAGGGAGGCCGGGCGGAGAGATGAAAATGCTTCGTGTGAACCATTGGTCGAAGGTCGGGGGCGTCTTGCTTTTGTTGGCCGAACCAAAGGCTGATCGATGAAGGGCAGAGAGCCCTATTGAGCTTCGGTTTCGACACCATCCAGATCCTCAAGCGCGAAGATCATATCTGCAGGAAAATGGCAAGTAATTCAATATAATATGAGCTCTTCAGCAGCGGTGGCCTCTCCCAAATCGACGTCCCTCCTGCTAGGGATAGCGACTACGTCTGCCGCGACATCAAAGGTTACTTTTCTTTTGCCTTTATCTCGACCACGTGATGGCGTATTCTCTTCCTCAGGTTCCGAACATTCTCCTACGGAATGTTGCGATTCCACAACCTGGGCCGTGCCAGGCTTTTCGCCTCCATTAGCGATTGGTTCGAAACCTGGGCCCGCATGCGAAGGTCCTGCCTCTTGGGGTTGGCTGCGCATTCATCCCTCCTCGTCGATGCCGGTTTTGGTCATACCAGATGCTGATTGCGAGGAAAGGGAGGCATCTATACAAGGCTTAGATTATAGGGCAGTAAAAAATGGGAAAGAAAGAACGAAAATGTGAAGCAAGAAAGAGGAAAGGGGTAACCTGCACTTGAACGGAGTAAAAAATACATACCATTTGGATCAACACCCTATATATTCCGAGTTGGCACTCAAGGCGTCGCACCGCGTGACGCTGCACCATGTAAGATCCCCGAATTGTGTCTATTCAAGAAGAATCAATCAAAACTGAATCCAAAAACACCATAACTAACTCACGGAAAAGCGTATGGAGACCCAAACTTGAACCCCAGCTAGTGATTATTACACCAACCCGTGAGCAGGTAAGACTCCAAAACAGACCAGGAAACCTCACAGCGGCATTGCAGGTGTCGATTGACACTGCTGTGCTGCGTTGTGAGGTTACAAAGGTGCATATTCTGGCTCTTGTGATTGGGTCGAATAGATGTAGCCGCCATTGATGGCGGCGCTGTCTGTTTGTTGGAAAGGGCGAGGAAGATCGCATTCGAGTATAGTGGCCCTGTTTGAGCCCAACGGTTGGCACTGGCTCGAGGTAGTGAGGTGGAGGCAGTGACGGGGCTTGGACGTGGCACACCACCACATCGCAGAATGCGGCAGTCGAACTCCCGTGTCAGCATCGGAGGGGAATGGCGTGTTGTCGTGGCGTAGGTTCCAAATGTATCGCCCTTGTCTGGAGGCACGGCATTGACCCTATGCTAGGGTAGTGCTGTGTGAGTGGGCGACGCGCGTCTTAACGTGTTTTTGATGTCAACACGAGGGAAGGTCGGTGAATGGAAGCGAACAGTTATGTCTTGCCCCCCTGCGTACCTCGCGGAACCCCCACACCATGGGTGTCGTTTCATGTTTCCTACGTGCCCTAGCTCATACACCTTCCTTCCTCCTGAAATCCAGCCATCGACATCCCAGAGAGAGGCCTACATCCCTCATTGGAGGGGAGAGGCCAGGTGACAGGCGAATTTGGGGGTAGAGAAACCTAATAAAAATACTACACATATAGTAAGAGGGTTTTAAATGGGTAACATACCTTGTAACGCCCGCGTTCGTTGAGTCTAGAGGGATGTTGGGAGTGGTGGACAACGAGATCAACAGTGTTGACCACGGTTGATCACTTAATTACATAATATTCGCTATCATTCAAAATCGCAGACTTGATTGTCCTTTTCAAGTTCTGAAGAGCGGGCTTCGCCTGTGTCCCCTCCTGGGCTCGAGCCTCCTTCGAAGGAAAATGAGAGCGCTGCTTCGCACCGCCCCTCGAAAACGCCCTCCCCAGCTCCTGTTCCCACAGCACCGGCGAACGGCGACAACGCTATCCAACCACCAGCAGCAGCATAAACCACCCTCAGCCGTTCAGAATCAAATTTCAGCGAAGGAAGACCCCTTCCACCTTATATGAAACCCCTCCGTCCCAGCCATCCATCTCCAGATCCAGCTCGAGCGGCAGCAGTCACCCCGCTTCTAGCCCACGACTGCGCGGAGGCTCCTTCGATTCGGCCTACATCCGTCAATTACCATCCATCCCACCCGAATCGTCTGGCACCATCGACGCCTCCCCAACCATATCCCGATGCCCCACAGAATGCACACCCTCGCTTACTCGTACGACGCCGTCGCCTGCACCTCAGTCCTCCGCGTCGAACTCGTCTTTAAGCTCCGCAGGGCAGGTAGATCGGCGTCCTGTCTCAAGTATATTACGCGCCTTCTGTCCCGTCTATATTCATACGCAAATGACATTTATCCAAAGTCATGGCAGTGGTGCGTTCCAAAAATCCAATGGTGAATAAACATCGAGTGGCAGCAGTCTTTCAGATCTTCATTGGTTCTTCTCACCGCCCATGACGAGTCCTTTGTTTTCTGACTCGATTCCTCTTCTCTTTGGTGAATATTCAGCTGAGTATCCTAATCCAATGGGATTCTGGTTATAATAATGAGTACGAAGGACAGAAAACATCCATAAATGTCAGATATCGAAGAATTCAGCGTCAGAAACAAATCAAAGGGAATCATACATCAACGTTCAACGCTGAAAGCTCGCGACCATTTCGGGGCTGGGGACGGGTCGAGATCCTGATTATAAAGCACACCATGGTGCTCAATAGTGACACTCCCCCGACCTGGCGCTTTTCGTACTATATCCTTGGCCAGCTTGATGCATGCTAACACCTTGTCGTCCATCATGGCTTGTTCGTCGGCCGCTTGATAGGTGAACAATGTTATATGGGCGAGGTTCTTCAACGAGGAGAAGTGTTGAAGATCAAACTAGAGGAACGAGGTGTTCAAACTAAGTAAGGATGTGATATTTTTGTGGTTTCAATGAAGGGAACCGACCGATGGGATAGGGTAATCGAACTTTATCGAACGTAGATTCGGCGCTGCCTTCGCAAGTTCTAAGCAACAACTCGTTAATATAAGGTGCAGAGTTGCCAGAAGAGACGAAGAGCTGTACTTTCCATAGATCCACGAATACCTTGTATCTCCTCGACCTTCTTGCAATGGCTCGCGATTGCACTGACCAGTGTACTCGACTTCCTCCGGCTGATACAAATGACCTTTCTAACCTCGGGGCAACGTCTCAAAATGTGATGCGCACGGCTCGGAAGGCTGATCGTCCGTATTTGAGGGAACGTGTGGCCCTTAAGAGCGTTCTTCAGCAAAGTGGACATTTTGTGGTCCATTCGAACGATTTGTAAGGTGTGGAGGTTAGGAAGCGCTTCGATGGCTTGTACACAGGCGGGAAGGACTGTTTCTGTTGAGTAATGAGGGAGAGTGACACTCATGCTCCTGCCTCAAACCATCAGGATTTCAATCCCTCAAAGGGTTCGAATTTGAACACACCGGATATATGAAGCAATCTCTGGATTTTCGCAAACCAAAGCGCTCTTCCGAATCAACGAAGTCCCATAACTTTCAGACCAAATACCAGAATCGCTGGAGTGTATCAAACAAGGTTCAAGTCGGTCCCAAAGCAAAGGGAAAAATCGATTTCGCCACGATCTGCACGTTTGAGAAAGCGCACGCAACGTATCGGTTCTCTCCAGATATCGACGGGTGACTGTGGGGTCAATGCCGAAGAGACCATAGTCGAGTTTGCCGGTGATTAATGGGAGACAATTGAAATGAGAGAGAATCTCTATGATCAGTTCCAGTGGTAGCTCGAGGAGTGTGGAACGGAAAGCAGAAGCCTCGGCTGCCTCTATGTTGACAGTTTCAAAGGGAGAATGTTGGACGCGTGTCTTCGACTTCCGTGGCATTTTGGGGGAGTATCAAGGGAGTAATCAAGGGGGTATAATGGGAGAGTCGTATAATTATAATGGGAAAATGCTGTGTTTGAAGCACAGCTTTTTTAAACCGCTCACAAGTCATGACAAGCCTTGGACACTGAGCCCAATCGAATGCGAGGCTATAATAATAAGTACGAAAGACAGGAAAATGGCCCATCCATAAATGTCCAATATCGAAGAATTCAGCGTCCTAAATTTATTATAAATTCAAGTGAATCACACATTGAAAGTTCGCGACCAGTCCGGGAGTGAGTCAAGGCCCCAATGCCCATCGTGGTACTCAACAGTGACACTCTTCCAACCTTGCGCTTTTCGTACTATATCCTTAGCCAGCTTGATCCATACTAACAATTCGTCGTCCATCATGGCTTTTTTTTCGGCCGCTTGATTGCTGAATAATGTTATATGGGCGAGTTTCTTCAACGAGGAAAAGTGTCGAAGATGAGACTAGAAGGAAATGTTCAGCATAAGGATGTAAATTTTTGCGGTTTCAAGGATTGGAACCAACAGATGGGATATGGTAATCGAACGTTATCGAATGTAGATCTGGCGCCGCTTTAATAAGCCCTAACCAGCACAACTCGTCAATAGGTGCAGATCTGCTAGCAGGAGAGGAGCTATACTTTTCATAACATTTTCAGGACCACGAAACCCTTGCACCTCTTCTACCTTCTTACAACCCATCGCGATAGCACTAACCAACGTGCTCGAATCCATCCGGCTGTTACAAACGACCTTTCTAACCTCGGGGCAACACCTCAAAATATGGTGTGCATGGCTTGGAAGACCGATCGTCCTAACTTGAGGGAAGACGTGGCCCTCAAAAGCTCTCTTCAGCTCGCTTGACATTTTATGGTGCATTTGAATTTGCAGAGTGTGGAGATTAGGCAGGGCCTCAATGGATCGCACACAGGCGGGAAGAACTGTTATCGAATAGCGAGAAAGACTGACGCTCATGCTCCTACCTCAAACTATCAGAATTTCAACCCGCACACAAGGTTCGAATTTGAACACACCGGACATGCAAAGCAATCGCTGGACTTTCGCAAACGAAAGCGCTCATCCGCATCAATAAATCTGCATTATTATCAGATAATTTACCTGAATTGGAGTGTAGTTCAAGTCGCTCCCAAAGCAGCGAGGAAAATAGATTTCGCCATGATCTGCACGTTTGAGAAAGCGCACGTATGGCACCAGTTCTCCCCAGATACCGACTGGAGACCCTGCGGCCATTGCCGAAGCGATGGTAGCCTTTAGGTTTCTTGCTGATGGTTATAGGGAGATAATCGACTCGGAGATGAGAAAGAATCTCCATGATCAATTCCAGTGGTAGCTCGAAGAGTGTGGAACGTGTGTTCGGGAAAGCGGGAGCCTCGGCTGCCTTTACGTTGACAGTCTCAAGGGGAGAAACGTGTGTCTTCGACTTCGATGGCATTCTTGGGGAGTATAATGAGAGAATCCAATAGAAGAATCCAGAGTTAATGGGAGAATGCTGTGTTTGAAGCACAGCTCTTATACGGCTGAAGTCCTTCTCACGACTCACGGTGACAAGCCTGTTCAAAATTGGAGATTTGATTGTTCTTTTCTGAAGACCCAGCGGTGGAACTGTGCCATAAGCCGATTAGATTAAATCCGTACATGTGATCCTGTAGATATACGTAATCAAAATCGATCCTGGCTTCTTGTCATGCCCTGCAGTTCTGCCGTCTCTAGCGGAGTATGGGAATATCCCAATCCAATGCGGCCCATCTATCCAAGCTCCAATAATAAGTATGGGGGACAGGAAAATATCCACGAAAGTCACTCGGAAGTCACTACAGTAAGATTGATATGAGCTCATTACATATCGACGCTGAAAGCTCGCAACCACTCTGGGGTTGGGGCCGGATCAACATCCAGACGCCCGGTATCGTAGTACTCAACAGTGACACTCCCCCGACCTTGCGCTTTTCGTACTATATCCTTGGCGAGCTTGATGCATGCTAACAGTTCATCGTTCAGCATCGCTTGTTCTTCCGCCGCGTGATGACTGAATAATGTTATATGGGCAAGTTTTTTCAGTGAGGAAAAGTGTTGAAGAGACTAAAAGAAAATTTTCAAATATAAGGATGAAACTTTTGTGGCGTCAAGGAAGGGAACCAACTGATGGGGTAGGGTATTCGAAATTTATCGAACATAGATTCGGCGCTGCCTTCGCAAGTCCTAAGCAACAACTCGTTAATAGGTGCAGACTCACCAGAAGAGGTGAAGGGTTATACTTTCCATAGATCTAGATCCGAGAAAACCTTGTACATCCTCAACCTTCTTGCAATGCTTCGCGATAGCGCTGACCAATGAACGCGAGTCCAATTGGTTGATGCAGATGACCTTCCTAACCTCCGGGCAACATCTCAAAATGTGATGCGCATAGGTCGGAAGACTGATCGTCCGAATTTGAGGGAAGATATGGCCCTTAAAAGAGTTCTTCAGCAAAGTGGACATTTTGTGGGCCGTTCGAACGATTTGTAAGGTGTGGAGGTTAGGAAGGGCTTCAATGGCTCGTACCCAGGCGGGAATATCTACTGCTGTCGAGTAATGAGGGAGAGTGACGCTCATGCTCCTAGCTCAAACCTTCAGAATTTCAACCCCCCACAAGATTTGAATTTAAACACACCGGACATGCGAAGCAACCTCTGGATTTTCGCAAACCAAAGCGCTCTTCCGAATCAATGAATCCCCATAAACTTTAAACCATTCCTTCGAAGTAGAGTTTGTCAAACAAGGTTCAAGTCGTTCCCAAAGTAGAGGGAAAAGTAGATCTCGCCAAGACCTGGATGTTTGAGAAAGCGCACGCAACGCATCGGTTCTCTCCAAATATCGACGGGTGACTGCGGGGTCAATGCCGAAGAGACCGTAGTCAACTTTGCCGGTGATTGTAGGGAGACAATCGAAATGAGAGAGAATCTCCATGATCAGTTCTAGTGGGAGCTCGAGGAATGTGGAACGTGTGTTCGGGAAAGCAGGAGCCTCGGGTGCGTTTACGTTGACAGTCTCGAGGGGAGAATATTGGACTCGTGTCTTCGGCTTCAAGGGCATTAGTGTCAAAGGAGTATAATTGGAGAATACAAGTGTTTAAAGGATGCCTTGCTTGCACCGCACACGATCTGGACGAGGCGTGGCAGGGTACTACAGCAGTTTTCGGTTGTGACAGCAAAGATCAAACGAAGTCGGACAGAGTCCTATGCGGGCTGCAGGCCATTCGGATGTGGGCTGCTCTATGTTTGGTTCGTGCCGAATAGTGGCACGTCGTGGTGGTATTAGTTAATTTCTATCTTGAGAAATTAACTATTTTATCATGATGTCCGTCGGGAAAATGAGTGTCGCCATTCTGTCCTCAAGTATGAGAATGTGAGCCAAAAATCTAAATATGCTTGAAGCGAGGTGGACTAGGTGGTGTGAATTAACGAGTCAAGGTCTAGTGTTAAGATGACATAATTGGTACTACCAAGTATTAAAACAAATATTAGAAGCATTTGTATCAGGTGGAAAGACGAGAATGGAGGACAGACGATGACAATGCCTCGAATTCTCGGATGCCATAGCGTAACTCGGCTTAACTGAGTAGTACGATTTACACTACCATTTTCCATTTAATTAGTACATAAACGGGGGATGAACCATTTGTGCGATCAACAAATTACATGATTGAGTCGTCCAATCATCCACACCTTTTTATGATGTTTTTTGATCAAGAAAATGAAAAAAAGAGCGAGAGACAATGAATTCATATGACAAGTTGACCGCCCTCAAGAATATTTTGATGTGCCTCCTCTCGCGTGTCCAGTCCTCAATGATACTTCGCGTGGTCTCACACATGATTACTGGATTGCCTTGATGGTAAACATAAGTTAGTATTTTTTCAGGCTTTGGAGTGGATATATAGGCGGTTTCTTGGAGGTAATTCTAGGGACAAATACATATTCAGTCAAATAGATGATACAGATGGTGTATACGTTGCAAATAAGAGGGGTGTCTGACGCCAGTAGAAAAGTTGGATCATGCTAGAAGCAATCATTGCAATGGAAAGAATAATTCCAAGGCAATAAGTAGCCCATTTGGGGAGCCAATTGTACCCTTCTTCAAGGTTCAACCTCTCGGTGTGGCACTGTGTGGAAGTTGAATTAGGACACTAAGGAGTTGGTTATGAAATTAGGTTGAGCTTCCTAAATTATAGAAGGTACTTACCGGCATGAAGAAGATAATGGACACCAAAATACGAAGCCGGCGTTGGGTATGTACAAATTCATTCATGAGGGTTTTCCGCCGGCTGTGCAGAACCCTCCATCAGTCAACATCTGCCGTGTTCAAGTGTTACTCAATGGACAATAAAGTTATTCAAGTATGCGCCTAGACTATATCCGCATAGAAATGATACTAGATATAACTTGTATTGAGGGCCATTGCTCCGCATGGCATGTACGAGTCCAAATCTCACACTGCACAAACATTGTCCGTTCGAAGCAAGGCTTTTTCTAGCAGCCTTATACATGGTTGGTTTATCTTACTTAT
>Ga0307517_10007628_pt1 | contig 15732 bp, 17 predicted proteins | sample 23_EM_MG_FD_194515 | JGI IMG/M metagenome (GOLD analysis project Ga0307517, IMG submission 194515) | Populus trichocarpa ectomycorrhiza microbial communities from riparian zone in the Pacific Northwest, United States - 23_EM | ecosystem: Host-associated > Plants > Roots > Unclassified | place...
CGACATGGTCTACCTGACCCTGTCCTACGACCACCAGCTGGTCGACGGCGCGGACGCCGCCCGCTACCTCACGGACGTCAAGGCCCGTCTGGAAGCAGGCGAGTTCGAGGGCGACCTCGGGCTGTAAGCCGTACGTATTCGATCGCGCCCCCTGCACCGGTCATCCGGTGCAGGGGGCGCGATCGTTTTCTCTCCCGCGACGTCCCTCGGGTCACAGAAGAATCACGGCACACGTTGAACACATCCCGTGCAGCCCTCGTACATACGGGCGCAGGGCCATGCAACGCCCGTGTGGGGCCAGACGGGCGCGACCTTTAGCCGGATTCATCGTCAAGGAGATCAGATGTCGCGTGCCCTTCGGTCCTTCAATGGGCGGCGTGTCGTCGTCGCGGGTGTGGTCGGCGGCGTGTTGGTGTCGGGTGTGGTCGTGGTGGGAGCCGCCATGGCGGGGCAGGACAAGACGACGGCGACGAACGCCACGACCAAGGCGGCTGTGTCGACGGTCAACTGCCCCGATGTGAAGAGCAAGTTGCCCGCCATTCCGGCGCAGTCGCAGGCCGAGGTCGACCGCAATCTCACGTTGCTGAACACGCAGATCGCAGAGGCGAACAAGCGGCTGGTCGACACGGTCGGGCAGGGTGGCGCGAACTTCGTGAACAACGCGATCCTCGGCCCGCTGAAGGACAAGCGGACGTCGACGATCGACCGGATCGTGATCTCGATCGGCCGCCACGCGGCCAAGCCGACGGGGCTCGACGCGCTCGCGGCGTGCTCGCTGAACGCGGCGGGGGCGGGCACCGGGACGGGTGCCGCGGCGACCGCCACGGCTGCCGCGACCGCCGCCCCGTCGGCGGCTGCCACGGCGGCGACGGGGACGACCGGGGGAAGTGCGGCTGCGGCCGCCGCCGCTTCGGCGGCGACCGGGTCGGCGATCGTGTGCCCGGATGTCGCACCGCTGATCACCAATGTGCCGGCTTCGGCGCAGGCGGGGGTGGCGAGCGAACTGGCGCTGCTGCAGAAGCAGATCGACGAGGCGAACACGCGCCTCTCCACCAGCGTCGGGCAGGGCGGTGCGAACTTCGTGAACAACGCGATCCTCGGCCCGCTGACCGGCAAGCGCCAGGCGGTCATCGACCGCATCGTGCTGGACTTCACCCGCACCGGGGCGGCTGCCCCTGCCGGGGTCAACTCGTCGCTCGCGACCTGCAAGCTGGCGTAGGGAAACGTACCGGGGACTGAGAGGGGCCTCTCATGCGTGAGACACGTGAGACACACGAGATGCGGCTGGTCGCCACGGAGCCCTCGGGCGCCGAGGAATGGTTCTGTCCGATGTGCCAGCGGCGGATCCTGATGCAGTGGCCGCCGCACTACGAGGTCGTCGTACTGGAACGCGGCGACGACACCGTCGCTCACGCAGGAGGCGGTCCCGCGCCGGAGGACCTGAGATGGCTCAGGGAGATCGGCATCAAGTGGGACGGGTATTACGGGGATTCGGCCGCTTAGGCCGCGGTGACCGGGGCCGGGAGCGGCCCGACACGGTCACTGCGGCACCGGAATCCCCTCTGGGTGCGTATCGTTCCCGTCGGAGCGCGGGAACGATACGCACCCTGGAGGTCCCATGCGCGCGGCGCGCCTCATACATCTGGTGCTGCTCCTGCAGACCCGGGGCTCGATGACGGCCACCGAACTGGCGGCGAAGCTGGAGGTCTCCGAGCGCACGGTCGGGCGGGATGTCCTCGCGCTGTCCGAGGCCGGCGTTCCGGTCTACGCGGAGCGCGGCCGGGCGGGTGGGTACCGGCTCGTGGAGGGCTATCGCACCCGGCTGACCGGTCTCGGCCGGGACGAGGCGGAGGCGCTGTTCCTGTCCGGGGTGCCGGCGGCGCTGCGCGCCATGGGCCTGCAGGACGCGGCGTCGGCGGCCCGGCTCAAGGTGTCCGCGGCGTTGCTGCCCGAGTTGCGCGACGCGTCGGATTCGGCCGCCCAGCGCTTCCATCTCGACGCCCCGGGCTGGTGGCAGGAACCCGAGACCCCGAAGCTGCTGCCGACGGTCGCCGAGGCGGTGTGGGGCGATCTGCGGCTGTGCGTGCGCTATCGGCGTGAGAGCGGCGTCGTGGAGCGGGAGTTGGAGCCGTACGGGCTCGTGCTCAAGGCCGGGGTCTGGTATCTGGTCGCCCGGGCGGACGGGGAGCTGCGGGTCTACCGGGTGGACCGGATCGTCGAGGCGGAAACCGTGACGGGCGCGGGCGGCGCTCGGTTCGAGCGCGATCCCGGGGTCGACCTGGCGGCTTTCTGGGCGGGGCACGCGGCGGAGTTCGCCCGCTCGATCCTGCGCACCGAGGTCGTCGTACGGCTCTCGGCGGCGGGTGTGCGTCTGCTTCCCCAGGTCACCGACCGGGCGGCGGCCCATGAGGCCCTCGCGGCGGCGGACCCGCCGGACGGTCAGGGGTGGGTGACGGTGACTCTGCGGGTGGAGGGGCTCGACGTCGCGTACGGCCAGTTGCTCGCGCTCGGCCCGGAGGCGGAGGTGGTCGGTCCGGCGGACTTGCGGGAACGTTTCACCACCGCGGCGGAGCGGCTTGCGGCAATCTACGCGTAGGCGCGTCAACGACACGCGTGCATATGGGCCGCCCCGCGTGCGGGTGGGCCCGGCGAAGCGGATGCTGGAGCGGTGATGGACGAGACGGAGTTCTGGGAGATCATCGACACCACGCGGGATGCCGCGGGCGGCGATCCGGAGGACCATGCCGATCTGCTGGTCGAGCGGTTGGCGCAGCTCGACCCGGAGTCGGTGGCCGATTTCGCCCGCCACTTCGAGAACCGTTTCAACCGCGCGTACCGCTGGGATGTGTGGGCGGCGGCCGACATCATGCTGGGCGGCGCGAGCGACGACGCCTTCGACTACTTCCGCTGCTGGCTGATCGGCCAGGGCCGCCATGTCTTCGAGGGCGCCCTCCACGAGCCCGACGACCTCGCCGGACTCGTGGACGTCTTCGACCCCGAGACGGACGGCGACGCCGAGGAGCTGGGCTACGCCGCGGACGAGGCCTACGAGGCGCTCACCGGTGTCCGGCTGCCCGATCTCGCCCTCGCCGAGCCTCCGGCGGAGCCGGAGGGCACGTACGTCGACTTCGAGGACGGCGGCGCGATGGGTGAGCGCTTCCCGAAGCTCTGGGCGCGCTTCACGTAACCCGTGGCGGTCCCTATGCGGCCACCGCCTCCTCCCCCCGCTCCCCCGCCTCTCCCGGCCGTACGCCGAAGTCGCGCATGGCCTGGTACGCCGCCCTGCGCCCCGACAGCAGGGCGCCCTGGACGCTGCTGGTGCCCCGGTGGTCGCCGCACACGTAGAGCCCCTGGAGGACCCGTACGGGCCGCCGTACGTCGTGAGGCGCGGGCATGGCCGGGACGGCTTCGGGGTCGTGGTGGACGGCGAGGAGCTCCCAGTCGCGGGTGGGGACGCCGTAGAGGTCGGCGAGGTGGTCGCGGACGAGGGTGTCGGGGGCCGGGGGCCCGAGGAGGACGGAGGTGACGAGGGCGCGGCCGGCCGGGGCGCGGGAGGGGTCGACGAGGCTGGCGGGGAGGGTGTGGGAGACAGGGCCCCGGCGGTCGGCGTCGAGGACGAGGGAGGGCTCGCGCAGCGGCGCGGCGGGGGCGGCGTGGTGGACGACGGTGACGCCGTGGAAATCCGGCATGCGCAGGCCGGGCAGCAACTCGCCCGCCGCACGCGCGCCGGTGGCGACGACGACCGCCCGGCAGGCGAGGAAGCCGCCGCCCTCCAGCACGACGCCGTTCGTGGCGACCGCGACCCCCCGCACCCCCAGCCGTACCGTCCCCGGCGGCAGGGCGTCGGCGAGCCGCTCGGGTACGGTGCCGGCGCCGCCGGCCGGCAGGCACGTACGGCCGCGGGCGAAGCTCCGCAGGGCGAGGTCGGCGCAGCGGCTGGACGTACGGAGTTCGGCGTCGCAGAGCAGGGCGGTGAGCAGCGGGCGCAGGAAGCCGTCGACCGCGCGCGGGGCGAAGGCGTTGGCGAGTGCGGCGGCGGCGGTGGTCTCGGGGCGGGTGAGGAGCTGCTCGGCGGGCATGGCGGCGAGCCGGTTGAGGCCGGAGCGCAGCCGGGCCCGGTCCAGGGCGCGCGTGGTGCGGCCGGCGCCGGTACGGACCACGGCGCCCGGTGCGAAGGGCCGCAGCTGCAGGCCGTTGAGCCCGGGCGTCCTGCGCAGTTCGGGGTACGAGGTGTTGAGGAGCTGCGGGCCGCGGTCGAGGCGGAAGCCGTCCACCTTGTCGGTGGCCATCCGCCCGCCGACCCGGTCGGCGGCTTCGAGGACCGTGACGCTCACTCCGGCGCCGGTCAGATGTTGGGCCGCGGCCAGACCGGCGAGGCCGGCCCCGATCACGCATACGTCCGTCACGTTCTCGTGCGTTGGGCGTGCCGTTGAGAGCACGATGCCCCTCCCGGAGGTCGGCATGGTTTCCCCGCTCGCGTCAGCTGCGCTGGAACCGTCATGCCCACAACCAGGGTGCTTGAAGCGGGGGTTATCGGCCGAGCGCCGCTCGAATCGCGCCGTCGATCTCCGGGAACGCGAAGGCGAACCCCGAATCCAGCAGCTTCGCCGGCCGGACCCGGAAGCTGCCGAGCACGTCGTCGGCGAACTCGCCCAGCACCGCCTTGAGCACGGGTGCCGGTACGGCGAAGAGCCCGGGGCGCCGCAGCACCCGGGCCATGGCGGCGTTGACCTCGCGGTTGGTGATCGGCCCGGGGCCGGTCAGGTTCACGGGGCCGGAGAGCGCGGGGGTGTCGATGATGTGGCGCAGCGCCGCGATGTGGTCGTGCAGCGCGATGAAGCTCCAGTACTGCCGGCCGTTGCCCAGCCGTCCGCCCAGGCCCGCCTTGTACAGCGGGAACAGCCTCCCCCACGCTCCGCCGTGCCGCGCCACGACCAGCCCGGTGCGCACGTGCGCCGTGCGCACGCCCGCCTCCTCCGCCGCGCCCGTCGCCTCCTCCCAGGCCTGGCAGACCTCGGCGAGGAAGCCCTCGCCCGGCGGGTCCTTCTCGTCCACCGCGCGGTCGCCGGTGTCCCCGTAGAAGTTGACTCCCGACCCGCTGATCAGCACCCGTGGCGGCGTGGCCATCGACGCCACCGCCTCCGCGATCGCCGCCGTCCCCAGCACCCGGCTCTCGCGGATCTGCTTCTTGTACGCCGCCGTCCACCGGTGGTCGCCGACTCCCGCGCCGGCCAGGTGGACCACCGCGTCGCACCCGATGAGTCCGGCCGTATCGACATATTGACGATCCGGATCCCACCGGACCTCGTCCGGCGCGGAGGGCTCGCTGCGCACGAGGCGTACGGCCTCATGGCCGTCGGTGCGCAGCGAGCGTACGAGAGCGGAACCGATCAGACCGGATGAGCCGGTGACTGCGATGCGCATGGGGCAATACTGCCTCGCACGGCGACGGCCCGCCCTGGCAGGGTGACCGGATGTCCGACATACGCATCCGGCCCGCCGCGCTCTCCGATGACGCGGAGCTCGCCGGTCTCGACCACGACACCTGGTCCACCTCGCACGCCGTCCAGCCCCGGCCCGCGGCCGATGACGCCTTCTTCGACGAGGGCCACACCCCCGACTCGATCCTCGTCGCCGAGGCCGGCGGCCGCCTCGCCGGCTATGTAGGTCTCGTCCTGCCCACCCGGCTCGCCTGCAACGCGCACGTCCGTCAGGTCCAGGGCCTCGCCGTCGCCCCCTGGGCCCGTGGACGCGGGGTCGCACGGGCCCTGCTGGAGGCGGCGATGGACACGGCCCGCGCGCAGGGCGCCTGCCGGATCACGCTGCGCGTGCTGGGGCACAACGGGCCCGCGCGGCGGCTCTACGAATCCCTCGGCTTCGTGGTGGAGGGCGTGCTGCCGGGCGAGTTCCTGCTGGAGGGGGCGTTTGTGGACGACGTACTGATGGGCCGGCCGTTGTAGCCGGACGGGCCGGGTCCCGGCCCGTCCGGCGGGTGACCTGGGGCCGTCACATCGACAGCACCCCCAGTGAGGCCGCGCGGTCGTGGAAGGCACGAACGGCGGGGGCGTCGCGGTGGTTTTCCAGGCGGCGGGCGAAGTCGCGTACGTATTCCGTCGCGCGCAGGGAGCGCATGTCGGCCGCCTGCTGCATGGCCTCGGCGCCAAGGGCGCAGGCCGCGTCGAGCTCGCCGAGGCCGAGGCGGGCGGAGGCGAGGACGACGCGGCAGAAGAGGCGTGAGCGGGCGTAGGAGGCGGCGCGCAGTTGGAGGGAGCGCTCGGCGTGCTGGACGGCGGCGCGGTACTGCTGGAGGTCGCGGTGGCAGTGGCCGAACTCGTCGGCGAGCTGGGCTTCGTCGAAGAAGCGGGCCCAGTAGGGGACGTCGTCGCCGCGGGCGGCCTCCAGGGCCCGTTCGGAGCGGACGAGGGCGGCGGTGCAGGCGCGGACCTCGCCGAGGAGGCCGTGGCCGCGGGCCTCGGCCGCGTGGAGCAGGGCCTGGACGACGGGGGCGGCGGCGGAGCCGACGCCTTGCTGGGCCACCCGGGCGAGTTGGACGGCTTCGCGGCCGTGGCCGAGGTAGACGGCCTGGCGGCTCATCGTGACGAGCACGTAGGCGCCGTAGACGCGGTCGGCGGCCGCCTGGGCCAGGCGCAGGGACTGCACGAAGTAGCGCTGGGCGAGGCCGTGGGAGCCGATGTCGTACGAGGTCCAGCCCGCGAGGCGGGTGAGGTCGGCGACGGCGGCGAACAGGCGGCGGCCCAGCGCTTCGCCGTAGGAGCCGCGGAGCATGGGTTCGGCCTCGTATTCGAGGTAGCGGACGAGGGCCTGGCGGGCGTGGCCGCCGCCGTAGGCGTTGTCGAGGGAGCGGAAGAGCTCGCTGACGGAGCGCAGCGCGGCGATGTCGCCCATGGTGACGCGCTGGCCGGTGGCCCGCGGCGGTGACACGGACGCGGACACGGACGGGAACCCGGACGCGGACGCGGACGGCGCGAGGGAGTGCGCCGGTCCCGGGCCCCGGGTCTGGGCGGGCACGCGCATGCCGGATCCGGGCGCGGGATCGGCGGCGGGGCCGCGGGCGACCCGGTCGTCGGCGCGGCCGATGAGCCAGTCGCGGCTGGGGACGACGAGCCCGGCCGGGGTGAAGGCGATGCGGCGGCCGTCCGTCTGGCCACCGGTGTCCTTGCGCCAGAGCCCGGCGACGATGTCGATGGCCTCCTCCGGGGAACCGGCGAACTCCAGGCCCGCGTAGACGGGCGCGACGGCGTCCAGGCCGAGGTCCTGCGCGGACAGGCGGCGGCCCAGCCTGCGCGTGAAGACCTCGGCGATGAGGGCGGGCGTGGTGCCGCGCGGCTGCTGACCGCGCAGCCAGCGGGTGACGGAGGTCTTGTCGTAGCGGAGGTCGAGGCCGTGTTCTATGCCGAGCTGGTCCACGCGGCGGGCGAGCCCTGCGTTGGAGAATCCGGCCTCAGCGATGAGGGCGGCGAGCCGACGGTTGGGCGAGCGCTGCGTGGATCGGTCGGTCATCGGCGGTGCGGTCCCCTGCCTTCCAGGTATTCGTCCAGAACGGCGTGAATGTAACGTTCTGTGGCGACCCGCTCACTACCTGAGCCTCGCATTCGCCGAAACGGGTGAATTTCCCCCGGCCCTGCACCCGGAATCCTTCCCTCCGATCCGCGTGCGTGGTACCCGGCCGCCAACAGGGCCGTCTACAGACCCCCGCACCCCCGGACGTACAGTTGAGCGGAGCGCGTGAGGCAGCGCATGAGGCGACGAGGGCGACACACCAAGGAGCGGCCGTGAGTGACCTGCGTTTCGTCCACCTGGGCTTCGGCGGGGAAGCCGTGGAGTACCAGGAGGCATGGCAGGAGCAGCGGCGGGTGCACGCGGCCCGCTTCGCGGACGAGATCCCCGACACCTGCCTGCTGCTGGAGCACCCCGCGGTGTACACCGCGGGACGGCGTACGCAGGACAACGAGCGCCCCCTGGACGGCACCCCCGTGGTGGACGTCGACCGCGGCGGCAAGATCACCTGGCACGGCCCCGGCCAGCTCGTCGGCTACCCGATCCTCAAGCTCCCCCGCCCGGTGGACGTCGTGGCGCACGTACGGCGCCTTGAGGACGCTCTGATCGGCGCCTGCGCGGAGTTCGGCCTGGAGACCTCGCGGGTCGAGGGGCGGTCCGGCGTCTGGGTCCTGGGCGACCCGGTACAGGACCGTCCCGCCGTGATCCCCGGGCTCACCCTGGACTTCGACCCGCGCCTGCACGACGAGGAGTTCGACCCCCGCCTCAGCGGCCCCGAGTACGCCCCCTCCAACGCCGGCCAGCGCCGCGAGGACCGCAAGCTCGCCGCGATCGGCATCCGGGTCGCCAAGGGCGTGACGATGCACGGCTTCGCGCTCAACTGCGACCCGGACAACACCGCGTACGACCGGATCGTGCCGTGCGGCATCCGGGACGCGGGCGTCACCTCGCTCAGCAACGAACTCGGCCGCGACGTCTCCGTACGGGAGGTGCTGCCGGTGGTCGAGAAGCACCTGCGGGCGGTCCTGGAGACGGCGGCACCCCTCCCCCGGGCCGTCTAGGCGCCGCCTGGGCCCCTCGGGGTTTAGGAATGCACGGGCGTACCCTGGTGTTCGCCATGGAAACGAAGTCTGCGAATCGAATTCGTAAGAGGGAGTCGGACGTGTCCGCTGTCGCACCTGAAGGCCGCAAGATGCTGCGTCTGGAGGTCCGCAACAGCCAGACCCCCATCGAGCGCAAGCCCGAGTGGATCAAGACCCGGGCGAAGATGGGTCCCGAGTACACCAAGATGCAGGCGCTGGTGAAGAGCGAGGGCCTGCACACGGTGTGCCAGGAGGCCGGCTGCCCCAACATCTTCGAGTGCTGGGAGGACCGCGAGGCCACCTTCCTCATCGGCGGCGACCAGTGCACCCGGCGCTGCGACTTCTGCCAGATCGACACCGGCAAGCCGGAGGCCCTGGACCGCGACGAGCCGCGCCGGGTCGGCGAGTCGGTCGTCACCATGGACCTGAACTACGCCACCATCACCGGCGTCGCCCGCGACGACCTGGAGGACGGCGGCGCCTGGCTCTACGCCGAGACCGTGCGCCAGATCCACGCCATGACCGCCGACCGGGCCGACGGCCGCACCAAGGTCGAGCTGCTCATCCCCGACTTCAACGCGGTCCCCGAGCAGCTCGCCGAGGTCTTCGGCGCCCGCCCCGAGGTGCTGGCGCACAACGTCGAGACGGTGCCGCGGATCTTCAAGCGGATCCGCCCGGCCTTCCGCTACGAGCGGTCGCTGGAGGTCATCACCCGGGCCCGGGAAGCCGGTCTGGTGACCAAGTCCAACCTCATCCTCGGCATGGGCGAGGAGCGCGCGGAGATCAGCCAGGCCCTGCAGGACCTGCACGACGCCGGCTGCGAGCTGATCACGATCACCCAGTACCTGCGGCCGACCGTGCGGCACCACCCCGTCGAGCGCTGGGTGAAGCCGCAGGAGTTCGTGGAACTGAAGGAGGAGGCCGAGGAGATCGGCTTCGCGGGTGTGATGTCAGGGCCGCTGGTGCGTTCCTCGTACCGCGCCGGACGGCTCTTCCAGCAGGCGCTCGCGGCTCGCGGCTGATCTACTGCTGTCTTGTGGATCCGGTCACGCCGGGGTTTCCGTCGGGAGCCCTGACGTGGCCGGTCATCGCGGAGGACTCGCTTGGCCTTCATGCGAGTTTGACCGACCGGTCACGGACTGGTAACACAATGTGGTGACCCTGGATTCACGCACATCCTTGCGATTCTGAGCGTCCTTAGGGGGACCCACATGCAGGCCGCCGCCTCAACCTTCCCCGCCGCCTCCGTCACGGGCGCGCTGCGCGTCGTCGAATCGTTCCTGCTGCGCGGGGCGGAGCAGACCGCCCGCCGCAACGCCTGGTCCGCCGTCCTGGAGGACCGCAAGCGGGCCAAGGACCGTCACGAGGCCCAGCACGTCCTCGACGCCATGGGCCCGCGCTAGCCTCCGGCCCGGCACCGGTAGCACTTCCAGCCGTTCGGACACGTATCCTGTCCGGCATGGCGAGGGAATCTTCCGAGAGCAGCACCCCTGGGCGACTTAAGCAGATCGTCCAGACGTACAAGATGACCAGGCGGGTCGACTCCAAGGTCGGTCTCGTCCTAGCGGCTGTGGGCATCGTCACCTTCGGTGTCGTCCTCGCTATCGGTTTCTTGATCGGTCACCCCATCTACGCGGGCATCCTGGGCTTCCTCCTGGCGTTCCTCGCGATGGCGGTCATCTTCGGGCGCCGGGCCGAACGGGCCGCCTTCGGGCAGCTCGAAGGCCAGCCGGGCGCCGCCGCGGCGGTCCTTGAGAACGTCGGACGCGGCTGGTCCGTCACCCCGGCGGTGGCGATGAACAAGAGCCAGGACCTCGTGCACCGCGCGGTCGGCAAGGCCGGCATCGTGCTGGTCGCCGAGGGCAACCCGAACCGCGTGAAGTCGCTGCTGGCGGCCGAGAAGCGCAAGATGGCGCGCGTCGTGCTCGATGTGCCGGTCACCGACATCATCGTCGGCACCGGCGAGGGCGAGGTGCCGCTGAAGAAGGTGCGTACGACGCTGCTGAAGCTGCCGCGCGTACTGCCCGGCCCCAAGGTCACCGAGGTCAACGACCGGCTGCGCGCGCTGGGCGACCTGATGAAGAACATGCCGGTCCCCAAGGGCCCGATGCCCAAGGGAATGCGGATGCCGAAGGGGCGCTGAGCGACCCGAAATCGCATACGAAATGATGGTGGGCCCGGAGGTGAATCCTCCGGGCCCACCATCATTTCGTATCCCTCACCCTCACAGCCGGACCTGCACCGCGCCCACCGCCTTGTCGTGCAGCCCGCGGGTGTCGCGGTCCCAGACCACCGCCGGGATCACCAGGAGCAGCAGCAGCGTGCGCAGCACGACCGCGCCGAACCCGAGCCTGGTGCCGTCCAGCCGGACCACGCGCAGGCGCAGCAGCCGCTTGCCGGGCGTCATGCCGATGGTGCCGAGGGTGAGCACACTGAGTACGGCGAAGACCACCGTCGTCCATTGGTTGGCGCCACGCGCGTCACCCTGCGCGATCAAGCCGTATGCGATCACCAGGCACAGGAACCAGTCGATGAACAGCGCCGCGATCCGCCGCCCCACCGGCGCGATCGAGCCCGGCCCCTCCTCCGGCAGCCCCAAGCGCTCGCCCCGGTAGCCGAAGTCGACGCCTGCCTGCTCGGCCGCCGCCTTGGGTCCGTCCAGCCATGATCCGATCGCATCCCTGTTTTCCACGTGTCCACCGTACTTCGCCGTACGAATCAGTCCCCCCTTGCCCCTTCACTCTCCCGAGGTCGCGGTTAACCTCTGAGAAACAAATGGGTCATGATGGGGAAATCCCTGATCCCTAAGGTCGGGTCCAACGTGTGCCACCGCACTGGTCGCACGTAAAAGCCGCAATCCGGTCGCCGCAGGCCGGGCCAAGGAGGAGTTGGATGTCTTTCCAGAACGCCGACGAGGTGAACCAGTTCATCTCTGATGAGGACGTCAAGTTCGTGGACGTCCGGTTCTGCGACCTGCCCGGTGTCATGCAGCACTTCACCGTTCCGGTCAGCTCCTTCGACCCGGACGAGGAACTCGCCTTCGACGGTTCGTCGATCCGCGGCTTCCAGGCCATCCACGAGTCGGACATGGCCCTGCGCGCGGACCTGTCGACGGCACGCGTCGACCCGTTCCGCAAGGACAAGACGCTCAACATCAACTTCTTCATCCACGACCCGATCACGGGCGAGCAGTACAGCCGTGACCCGCGCAACGTGGCCAAGAAGGCCGAGGCCTACCTCGCCTCCACCGGCATCGCCGACACCGCGTACTTCGGCCCCGAGGCCGAGTTCTACGTCTTCGACAGCGCCCGCTTCGCCACCGGCCCGAACGAGTCCTTCTACCACATCGACTCCGAGGCCGGCGCCTGGAACACCGGTGCGCTGGAGGACAACCGCGGCTACAAGGTCCGCTACAAGGGCGGGTACTTCCCCACCCCGCCGGTCGACCACTTCGCCGACCTGCGCGCCGAGATCTCCCTGGAGCTGGAGGCCTCCGGCCTCAAGGTCGAGCGCCAGCACCACGAGGTCGGCACCGCCGGCCAGGCCGAGATCAACTACAAGTTCAACACGCTGCTCGCCGCCGCCGACGACCTGATGCTCTTCAAGTACATCGTGAAGAACGTCGCCTGGCGCAACGGCAAGACCGCCACCTTCATGCCCAAGCCGATCTTCGGTGACAACGGCTCCGGCATGCACTGCCACCAGTCCCTCTGGCAGGGCGGCCAGCCCCTCTTCTACGACGAGCAGGGCTACGCGGGCCTGTCGGACACCGCCCGTTACTACATCGGCGGCATCCTCAAGCACGCCCCCTCGCTGCTGGCCTTCACCAACCCGACGGTGAACTCCTACCACCGCCTGGTCCCCGGCTTCGAGGCCCCGGTCAACCTGGTCTACTCGCAGCGCAACCGCTCGGCGGCCATCCGTATCCCGATCACGGGTGCCAACGCCAAGGCCAAGCGCATCGAGTTCCGCGCCCCGGACCCGTCCAGCAACCCGTACCTGGCCTTCTCGGCCCTGCTGATGGCCGGCCTCGACGGCATCAAGAACAAGATCGAGCCCGCCGAGCCGGTCGACAAGGACCTCTACGAGCTCGCCCCCGAAGAGCACGCCGGCGTCGCCCAGGTCCCGACCTCCCTCCCGGCCGTCCTCGACGCCCTGGAGGCCGACCACGAGTTCCTGCTCGCGGGCGGTGTCTTCACCCCGGACCTCATCGAGACCTGGATCGACTACAAGCGGGTCAACGAGATCGCCCCGATCCAGCTGCGGCCGCACCCGCACGAGTTCGAGCTGTACTTCGACCTGTAAGACGAAGACGTTCGATCCCATCGCTGCAGCTCAGCAGAGTTCAGAGCTGCAGCGATGGTGTGCGTCAGGCGCCGCTGGTGTCGGTCGGTGCCGCCTCGCCGCCGAGCATGGCGAGGGTCAGCACGTTGCCGGAGATGCCCCAGCCGCCGTCGGGGACCTCTTCGATCAGAACCATGGTGGTGTTGCGGGCGCGCTCGCCGTAGATCTCGACGTACAGCTCGGTGGTACGGGTGACGATCTCCTCCTTCTGCTTCGGGGTGAGGGTCTTCTCTGGGACCTTGAAGTTCGCGAACGGCATGGCTGGTTGTTCCTTCTCTCAGTGGGGCGTTAGGGCGTTACAGGGAGCTGCCTGCGGTGAGCAGGCTGTCCAGTCCGATGCGGCGGAAGAAGTCGGCGCGGATGCGGTCGGCGACCGCGGAAACGACTTCGCTGCCGTCCCGGCTGGGGTCTATGTGGGTGCGCAGAGGCCGGGTGCCGTGCTGCATCGCGACCAGTCGCGCGACGGCTTCGGCGACCTCGGTCACATCGGCGTCCGAGGGGATGAGCGCGGCCAGGCGCTTGCCCAGATCGCTCATAAGGGGTCGGTGACGCTGGTCGTAGGCTTCCGCACGGCCGGCGTCGGCGGGGGCGCCCGCGTTGGCGAAGTGGTTGGTGCCGGTGGTGAACGCACCGGGCACCACGATCGCGGTGTCGATGCCGAACGGGAGCACCTCGGCGGCGTAGCTGACGGCCAGGGCGTCCATCGCGGCCTTGGCAGCGAAGTACGGGGCCAGGAACGGGGGGCAGCCGCCGCGGGTGCTTGAGCTGCCGATCCACACCAGCAGCCCCGAGCCCTGCTCACGCAGCTTCGGCAGGGCGGCGCGGTTGACGCGCTGGGTGCCCAGGACATTCACGTCGTACAGGTCCGCGAACTGCTCGGTGGTGAACGCCTCGGCGGCGCCCAGGACCATGTGCCCGGCGTTGTGCACGACCACGTCCAGCCGGCCGCGCTCGGCGAGGATCCGGTCGACCGCGGCGTCGGCGGAGTCCTGGGAGGTGACGTCCAGTTCGACGGCGCGGACGTCTACCCGGTGGTCGGTGCCGTAGCGCGTCAGGTCGGCCGCCGCGGTCGCGTTGCGGGTCGCGATCCGGCGGATGCCCGCGTAGACGGTGTGACCGGCGAGGGCCAGAGCCCGCACGGACAGTGCCCCGATGCCGCTGGAGGCCCCGGTGACGAGGATGACCTTGCCTGATTCGTCGTTCGTCATGACAGGGCCTTTCAGATGATTCCGCCGTTGGCGCGGATGACCTGGCCGTTGATCCAGTGGCCGGCCGGGGAGGCCAGGAACGCGACGACCTCGGCGATGTCGGCCGGGGTGCCGAGGCGCTCCAGCGGGGGCTGGGCGGCCAGGCGGGCGATGGTCTCCTCGTCCTTGCCGTCCAGGAACAGGTCGGTGGCCGTGGGGCCGGGCGCGACGGTGTTGGCGGTGACGTCCCGGCCCCGCAGCTCCCGGGCCAGGATCAGCGTCAGCGCCTCGACCGCGCCCTTGCTGGCGGCGTACGCGCCGTAGCCCGGGAAGGCCAGCCCCACCACGGACGTGGAGAACGTCACGATCGCGCCGCCGGGGCGCACCCGACGGGCGGCCTGCTGGACGACGACGAACGTGCCGCGGATGTTGGTGCGGTGCAGGTCGTCCAGGACGGCCAGGTCCAGCTCGGCGATCGGAGCCAGGTGCATCCGCCCGGCCGCGTGCACGACGACGTCCACGCCGCCGAATTCTCTGTCGGCCGCGTCGAACAAGGCCGCGACCGCGCGTTCGTCGGCGACGTCCGCGCGCACTGCGATCGCCCGGCCGCCGCCGGTGACGGCCTCCTTCACGGCGGCTTCGGCCTCGTCCTGGTTGCCGGCGTAGCCGACCACGACGGCGTACCCGTCGGCGGCCAGCCGGGCGACGGTCCGGCGGCCGATGCCGCGCGAGCCGCCGGTGACGATCGCGACACGGGGTGAGGCGGAGGGCTGGGCGGAAGCACCGGTCCCGTCGGGGGAAGTGGGGACAGGCATGGCTGACTCCTGTGGTGGAAGGGGGCGGGCCGCGGCCTTGCCGTTGCCCTGCTTGTCCTCCACGATCTGCCGGTCCGCCATCCCTAGCCAGGGCTGCGTCTACCCAGGGGTTGCCACCCCCTGGCTGCGCTCCGGCGTACGAGCGACCATGGAGGGGTGAACCTTCCAGAGCTCGGTGCCTTCCTCAGGACACGCCGCGACCGCATCCGCCCCGGCGAGGTCGGCCTCCCCCAAGGCCCGCGCCGGCGCGTCCCCGGGCTGCGCCGCGAGGAAGTCGCGCAGCTGGCAGGGCTGTCGGCCGACTACTACACCGAGCTGGAACGCGGCAGCGCGAAGACCGGCGTGCAGCCCTCGGCCCAGACCCTGGCCGCCCTCGCCCGAGCCCTGCGCCTGAACGGCGACGAGCGCGACCACCTGTTCCACCTGGCCGAACGGCCGATCCCCCCGTCAGCACACGGCCCATCGGCACACGTGCAGCCCGCGCTCCTCGGGCTCCTGGACCGGCTGTCCAACACCCCCGCGCGCGTCATCACCGACCTCCACGAAACCCTGGTCGAAAACGACCTGGCCCTGACCCTGCTCGGCAGGTCCCCGGCACACCGCGGCCCGGCGGCGAGCCTGGTGTACCGCTGGTTCACCGACCCGCAGGCGCGCGAGATCTACCCGCTCGAGGACCACCCGCGCCACTCCCGGGTGTTCGTGGCCGACCTCCAGGCAGCGGCCGCCCGGCGCGGCCGGGACGCGGAGGTCACGAAGATGGTCGCCGTGCTACGCCGCCGCAGTGAG
>Ga0307517_10007629_pt1 | contig 15730 bp, 15 predicted proteins | sample 23_EM_MG_FD_194515 | JGI IMG/M metagenome (GOLD analysis project Ga0307517, IMG submission 194515) | Populus trichocarpa ectomycorrhiza microbial communities from riparian zone in the Pacific Northwest, United States - 23_EM | ecosystem: Host-associated > Plants > Roots > Unclassified | place...
GTCACCGCTGAAGCTGTTGTTTCGTAGATCGAGTACTGAAGCAGAGTTACTTATGCTACCTAAACATTGCGGAAGCTTGCCACTCAAATAGTTGTTAGACAATTGGAGGATAACAAGAGATGTCAGATTGCAGATTGCTGGTGGGATTTCTCCACTTAAACGGTTGTCTGAGACTTTATAAACAATGGTGGAATGTGGTGGAATTGGAAGGTCTCCTTCAAGCTTGTTCAAAGAAAGTATCAGATATCGTAGATTATTCTGTGAAAGAATATCGACGGATTGCTCAAAACCTGTTAGAAGGTTGCCTCTGAGATTTAAATACCAAAGTCTTGTGGTGCCCAAGTTCATAAACCATTTTGGTATGTGCCCCTCAATTTTGTTTCCACCGAGTTCTACAAACTCCAAGTGATTTTGACCATGTAAGAAACTTGGAAACTCGCCTGATAAATTGCATCCACCCAAACCTAAAATTTGAATTTTTGGCAGAGCAGCACTATCATTGTGGTTACCAATCACAGACAAATTATTGTCAGATAACTGGAAGGAAACAAGACTTCTTGACTTAAGAAGGCCAAATTCTACAGTGCCACTGAATAAATTTTGTTCTAGGTTAAGGGTTTCAAGATTGGGAAGCCTAAAAATAGACTCTGAAATTGGACCGTACAGTTTGTTGTCTGAAAGGTCCAGTGAGATTAACTGGGTTTGGTTTCCTATCCAAGTTGGGATTTGACCAGTTAATTCATTAGAATCAAGGTTTAACTCGGTGAGCTGAGTCAAGTTTCTAAGACAGGATGGAATCTCACCGTATGAATTGGTTCGAGTCAAGCCTACATAATTGAGTTTGGTTAGATTACAAAGCCAATGCAAGGTTCCAGAACTGAAATTATTAGAAGAAAGCGACAGGCAAGTAAGTTGAAGAAGGTTGACAAATGTAGAAGGGATTTTCCCAGAGAAACTGTTTTGAGAAAGGTCTAGATAGTTCAGTCTCGTAAGATTACCAAGTGAAGATGGTATCACCCCTGAAAAATAACATTCTGCCACATCAAATTCTTTCAATGATTTGAGGTTACCAATGGACTCCGGTAGCTTACCAGAGAAATTTGTTCCTGCAAGATACAGTATTTCAAGTTGGTTGCCCGACTGAAATTCCGGCAAATATCCCATGAGATATGGATTAAACCGGATACTGAGAAAGCGAAGGTTGGGTAATTGGAATATTCCCATGGGGAACTCTCCCACCAATCCACAATCTCTGAGAAATAGAGATGACAATGAGGATAAGTTTGCCATGATTTGAGGTACCTTGGCTGATATGCTCACTCCACTGAGATGGAGTACCTCCAAGTTGGTTAATGCTTCAACTAAATGTTGCAGACCAGGCTTTTGGAGCTTCAAAGAATTCCATCGCAGATCAAGGGAAACCAACTTTGAAAGCTCTAAGATCTCCGCTGGAATCTGACCAGAAATGGTAGAATTTGAGAGATTTAGATCAAACAGCCTTGAGAGATTTCGAATCTCAGAAGGGATTTTGGAGTTGTTGAAGTCGTTGCCAGAAAGATTCAGCCTTCTGAGCTGAACAAGGTGGAAGAGGCTGCTATTAGAGTTGATGGAGCCATGAAGACAGCTGCTACTGAGGTCAAGGCCAATCACATGACCAGAGTCCCCATCGCATTCAACACCATCCCAAGAGCAGCAATCACCGCTTTCTCCATCAACTCTCCAAGATGCAACCTTGGGATAAGCAGAAGGATCAGAAGAAGCAGACTCATTAATGGCAAGGCTTTCCTTGAACTGCAACAAGGCACGACTCTCCTCATCATGGCATAGCGGCTGCATGGAGGGAGAAGAGAGACAAGCTCTAAGATGAAAAAACGAGAGTAAAAAGAACGAAAGCATCCGCATAGTTAAGAAACGCACAGATGATGGCATGTTTTTTTAGTAAAGAAACTCTTATCTTTTTTAATAAACAAAAAGGAGAAATAAAGCAGTTTATATAGACAAAAATATTTAGTCTTCATTGATTTAATTGAAAACAAAGTAGTGCTGTTACCCGAAGACTTGGGAGCTACAGGAAGTCTTCATTGATTTGATTGAAAATAATGCACTACCAGAGAAAATTGACAAAAACCAATGGAATTACCGACAAAATTTTTTTATCGGTAATATTTACTGACGGATATAATTTCATCTCTAATTTTGTCAGTCTATACCAACAGACCTTTGCTGTCGGTAATAATTACCGACGGCATAGACTCCGTCGGCAATGCGGTCGATATATACCGATGGAATTAGTCCATCGGTATATACTGACTGTATTACCAACGGAATATATATAATTTTGAAAAGGTGAAACGATGTGATGACATGGGATTTTTTCAGATGATTTTACCGATGGAATAACCGAGAGATTCAAACCGGGATTTCCGTGCAGTGACGTGGCCCATTCACCATCAGAATTACCGACGGGACGTGTCTATCGGTGATTCCATCGGTAAAAACCAATATATACCCACTCTACCGACTCTCTCCTCCTCTATTTCTCCTTCTTCCCCATCCCAACTCTCCCCTTCCAAACTGCAACCAACCACCCATCCCAACTCTCCCTCGCTTCTCAACACAAGCACTCAAGTTTCCTATACTTTTGTACGTGGTCATAACATCCGTTCTCCGATTAATTTATTGTGGATTTTATCATTTTTTGTAAGTAAATCTATCATTTTTAGTTTTAACATTTAAAAGTCAATTTTATTGTTTTTTATTTAGTATATGTATTTTGTTAACGTATGTACTTGTTTGATCGTTATTTGTCAAAGAAACTTGTAGTATGAATATAAAATTTTGCAGGTTTGAAAATTACAGCATGTGCCACCATCACCGACGGCCATACCGACGGAATGTGTCTTGTCGGTATTTTACCGAGAGTTGCAAAAACAGTATTGCACCTGCCGCAATAACCGACGCTATCCCTACGGCATCACCGACGAACGATGCAAATTCCAATGCGTGTGACTGTCAGACTGCTAGGTTGGTCGGCACATTTACCGATGAAAGCTGCAAATCCATTACGCGCGTGCTCTAGCACCTTTTTACCGACAGACATGCCAATGGACTTTGAAAAATCTGGAGGGATTTTTAAAAATTTAGTGTGAAATTCAAAAAATATCGACAGGAAGTAATGCCACCGCCCAAGAAAATATTATTTTAATTTATGTCGGTAATATTGCAGTATAGAACCCAGCCCCCCCCACCCCCTCCTTGGTTCATTTTTTCTCCGTTCCTCCTCCTTCATCTTCTCCTCTGCGTTTCTCATTTCATTGTTATTGTTTTGATTGTAGTTTTCAACATATTAAAAGGTATGATTCTCCTTTCTTTATCTTTATATTTTTACTTTTTATTTTAATTATGATTATTTTTGTTGTGTTTTTTATTTTGTGTATTGTTTGTAGATAAAATCTTGAAATCAACACACTATTAAGGTAAATATTTTTCATTCCTAAAGTCTTTAATTTTTTCTTCTTATTTGTTCAATTTATTTTATTGTTTGTATTGCCATAATAATTGAAAATTTTGTTAAATTTGAATTGTTATTGTTGAATTTACCTTTAAAATATTAATTGAAATATAGAATTAAATTTAATTATTTTATCTTGATTTTATTATATTATTGCTTGTTATGTTTTGTATTATTTTGATTAATTTTTATTTTTATTTATGAATTTATATAGATGTTAGTTGAAAATATATAGATGTTAAATTGTATAGATGTTAGATTGTATATAAGATTTTGCAATGGAGTCAATTGGCTTGTGGATATTATCAATATTTGTAGGTATGAAAACTATGAGTAGTTTCTAATATAGGGAAGGTGCTGACGAATTGTTTTTAAATAATTAAATTTAATTATTTAATTATTCTTATCAATTTGTGTAGATGTGTAGAATGAAAATTTAATTATTTTATTGTTTGTATTGTAATAATTATTTGAAAATTTTGTTGAATTTTAATTGTTATTGTTGAATTTACCATGGAAATGATAATTGGAAATGAAGAATTAAATTTAATTATTTTATCTCAATGTTATTCTATTATTGCTTGTTATGTTTTTTATTATTTCCATTAATTTTTATTGTCATTTATGTATTTCTATAGATGTTAGTTGAAAATATATAGATGTTAAATTTCTATAGATGTTAGGTTGTATATAAGATTTTCCAATTGGTTTGTGGTTATTGTAAATATTTGCAGGTTTGAAAATTGTGGGTAGTCTCCAGTATAGGGGAGGTGCTGCCGAATATTTTTAAAATAATCAAAGTTAATTATGTAATTATTCGTATGAATTTGTGTAGATACGTAAAATGAAATCAACAGCACGTCGTCAACAGACGATTGTAGTTAGTTCTTCTAGCAGCGAGGGTGACTTATCCTTAGGTGTTGGTCACGAAGAGGTACCTGCGCCAACTTGTGATGTTGTCTCTTCTAGCGCGGTTTCACAGCGCAGAGGCGGTGTGCCTTCACAGCGGGGTCAATTCACCCACAAGTACTAGGCACAATGGAAGGATGACCTTTCAATGTCGGTTTGTTTAGGTTTTAGTTTTTTTATACTTATAACATAATTTATGAACAACTAATTAATATTTTATTAATTTTATTTAATTTCAGGTTCACAAACATTGAGGCTGCCCGAACAATAACATCGATGTTTAAATCATTGATGGAGATTCCATTATTTCAATGGAGTCAGGTTTCCAAACATCTTGAGTGGAGACCTAATATCGATGCATGGTTTCGACGATTTCAGGTAGGTGTTAACTTCTAATTTCCAGCTTATTTTTAATAAATTATTTTTATAATTTTATATCTTGTACTATTTTTATTTTAAATGAATTATTTATACACAACATAAATTTGAGTGGGATAGCGCGAACAACAATGTTGTGAGGAGGGTATGGGAGAATCATGCGGCAACTAGGTAATATCGAAAATAATTTAATTTTTTGTTTTATAATTTTATGTTCTAAATTCTAATTTGTTACTATTGGGTCTACGAACTCTCCAACACTATAGTCGAAAACTTGCGGGCGGCCCGTAGTGTCTCAACCGTTGGGAGCTCTCCATCAATATCGAGCACCCAGTCTGAGGAGTTCATGGCCTTGAAACAACAATATGAATGACTCTCGATGGATTATGATCAGCTCCGTCAAATGGTCATGGACATTAGATCAAGGATGGGTGATGATACATGTGCATGCTTCTTGATTCTGTAGACCCATTTACAGCCGACAAGATTCTTAGCAGGTGGTAGAGGCACCAAGTCCCAAGTACCTTGTGCATGAAGAGCATCAATTTCCTCCCGCATAGCAGACTGTCATTCAATAATTGTAGAAGCAGCCTTGAAGGAACTAGGTTCAACCTTAGAAAGATCAACAGACTGTACAGAGGCAGAGTAAGCCTTCCTTTTGGAAATACCATTCTTAGACCTGGTTGTTATGGGATAAAGATTCATCGGTGAAAGAGGTAAGACCACACACAGATTCTCAAGTTGGAAGTTAGGATCAACAGGGAGAGGGGACTGTGTAGTTGAGTTCAGAACTGGTAGAGTCTGAGAGGAGGGACTAAGAGGCAGTGTATGTAGAGAGGCAGAGGTTTGAGAAGGGAAAGAAAAAAGAGGTAAAACAGTGGGATGTAGAAAAGTAGATGGTGAAGAAGGAGAAGAAGAAGTGGATGTTGTAGCCACAGAGGTGTAAGGAAACATAGATTCATCAAAGATGACATGTCTAGTAACAAAGAATCAATTGGTTAGAATAGAAAAACAGATATACCCTTTATACTGATATACATACCCCAAAATAATGCAAGTGGAAGTTTTTGGCTGAAGTTTGTTAGTATTATAGGGCTTAAGTAAAGGAAAACAAGCACAACCAAAGATTCTCAAATGATTAATGATTGGTGGAGAACCATATAACAGGAAATAAGGAGATTTTAGTTCAAGAATTTGACAGGGCATCCGATTAATCAAATAGATGGAAGTAGCACAAGCATGAAACCAAAATTTTGGAGGTAAATTGGCAGTTTGTAACAGAGTGATTGTTGTTTCTAAAATGTGCCTATGTTTTCTCTCAGCAAGGCCATTTTGTTCCGAAGTATATGGACAAGACATTTGATGGACAATTCCCTTGGTAAGAAGGTAATGTTTGAATTTATTACTAAGATACTCACCATCCCCATCACTTTGAAAGACCCGAAGAGTAGCAGAAAATTGAGTAACTAAGAAGGTATGAAAGTAGACAAAAATGGAGAAAACCTCTCCTTTATTGATAATTGGAAAAATCCAAGTAAATCGAGTACATTCATCTATGAAACTAACATAATATCTGAATCCCTCAATAGATACAGTGGGAGAAGGACCCCAAACATCACTATGTATTACCTCTAAAGGTTTGACAGACTTAACTGCTGGATAAAGAAAAGGAAGTTTAGCAAGTTTACCCTCTAAACAAGTGGTACAAACGAATTTGGATGTGTCTGAAGTGAAAGGAATTTGGGATTGATTTAACAGAATAGAGGTGACTTTATTAGATGGATGACCAAAACGCTTGTGCCAGAGACTTGTGTTGACTTGTTTACCAAGATAGCAAACTTGAGTCTTTTGAAGGACAAATTGTGGAAGAGATGAAATGGAGAAAGGAATAGGTTATAACCCAGCTCTACACAGTCCCTTGAGAAGGACATTCCCCGTGATCTTGTCCTGAATCCAAAAACCAAAATCATCACAAATAAATCTGCAGTTGTTATCTTTACACAACCTATGAATCGATAACAGGTGTTAAGATAGCTTACGCACATGCAAAACTTGCTTTAATTGTAATGAGCAGTGTGGAACATCCAAAATAGAAGAGCCAATATTAGAAATGCTCAAACATGAACCTCCTGCAGTAGTAATAGTATCAGATCCTGAGAAAGGTGTAGCCAAGCTGAGTTGAGCCAAATCAGAAGTCATATGCGTTGTTGCTCCAGTATCAGCCACCCAAAATTGTTCATGAGGTGAAGAAGACGAAAAATTGGCATGCATAGCACTAAGATTGCTGGAAGGAGGCCTGCCTTGATAAGAGAAGTTACCTCTATGATAACATTGAATAGCAGAGTGCCCAAATTTCCAACAAATTTGATATTGAATGGAACAGCTAGAAGTAGAAGATGGATTGTGGCATTGATAACAATCAATAACTACATGACCTTTCTTATTACAGATTTAACAAGTAGGAATGTCAATGCTAGGACCAAGAATGCCAGGATTAAAAGTAAGTTAAACCTGATAAGGTCGTGGACTACATTGGTAATGATTACGACCTCAGCCACGACCCTTAAAATGAGAACCTCGATTGCCAAAGTAACCACCAGTGGAACTATGGAAACTACTATAATGACCATTAAATCCCCCATTGAAGCCAGAGGGAAATTGAGATGGTAGAGCAGACTTGGAGCTAGAAAGATGAGAATTAGAATTACCTTCATCAAGAACAAGAGCCTTGCCTTGAGATATCTAATGTTGAGCCATCATTGTAGAGACAAATGGAGATGCAGAATGAGTTTGCTCAAGAGTTGCTTCTTCAGCTAGCAATTGAGATCGAAAATCTTTAAGGGATAACACATTGTCTCTGCCTCAAACCATACACCTAAATGTGTTATAATCAGAAGGAAGACCATTGAGAGCCGAGATCACAATATCATCATCTTCAAAATAAACCCTTAATGCAGAGAGATGGTCTCGAGCATCTTTGATCCTTTGTAGATATTAAGACACAGAATCTGAACCCTTCTTGATGGTTTGAAGCTCACTTTTCATCTGAAACATTCGTGCCTTGGTAATTGTGGAAAATCGATCCTTCAGTTGAATCCACATGTCATGAAAGCTAACACATCCAATAACATAGGAAATTGCAGTTGAAGAGAGAGTAGTAATAAGCAACTGCATCAATGCCCGATCATGCATTTTCCAAACCTGATGATCATCAGTTTCAACACCTTCAAGATCAGAATCTTTATAAAATCGACTTGGACACTTTCTTGAGACATCAACAAATCCTAAAATACCATGAATCTCAAGGAGAATTTGCATCTGAAAGTGCCATATGAGATAATTTGTATCATCAAGCTTGACTGTCACAGTAGTAGAAACCGTAGGAAGCAAACAGGTAATAGGAGATTGAACAATCTGAAGTTGAGAAGTAGTCACCATATTTAGAGTGCAAAAGATAGAAAAAAAGAGAATCAAAGATTGAGAAGGAAGACTCTTGCAGAAAGTTGAAGATTTGAAGAAGAATTTTTCAGTTTGACAATATATCAAACAAATAATAGACATATCGATTATTATGAAAGAATTGTTTGGATAAGGAGATAATAATGCCAGAAACAGAGATTAGCAAGATATTAGAAGCAGAATATCACAAGATCACAAGATATTAAGAATCCTAAGCTCTGATACCATGAAAAGTTAGCAAGATTTTCACAGAGATGAAAAGAGAAATGAATAGAAGCAGAGAGAAATTCTGCAGTGCAGAGGAAGAAGAAAAAGCTCTTGTATTCTTTTCTTTTATTAACTGTTTACTAACACTATTACATTTCTTTTATATCAACTATGATTAGAAGCTTGTGTACGTAATCTAACCAACAGTAACAGACTTTCTTAATTGTCTAACAATATTAACAACTTTCTAACCATTTTATTCTCTAATCTCTTGACATATGGCAGAAGTAGGGCTTTGATATCTTGACAATGCTTCCATACACTACCAGTCTTCACCACCATCATGTTCTCGTGGGAGGTTAATGATCTCCAAAAACTCAGAGTTAACGTGAATAATAAATATGGAAATCACATAATAGGAATCATAGAATATTTAGTTTCCTAATTAGCCTTGCTTGATTGTAAATCGTCCATGATTATTTCCTAGACCAGTGTAATGGGTTTTTCCTAATTAGTCTTTGTACTATATATATAAGAGCCTCCTCTGCTCTTGAAGTTGTACTGAAAATAAAATCAAGTATATTCTTCCTCTGCTCAACATGGTATTAAAGCAGAGATTCTAGGGCCATAGAATTTCTCTGAAAAAAGGATGGAAACCCCTTCTACTGGGGTGAAAACTTATGAAGGGGAGAACTCAATTCTTGCAGATCTGACGGCAGGAATGACACAACTTGCCAGCCATGAACCTGCTACACCGATTGGAATCAAGTTAGATGACAACAACTATGCATTATGGTCCCAAATTGTTGAGATGTATATCTCAGACAAGTTGGGATACATAAATGGAGACCTTCCACAACCTCTGCAAACAGATCCAACGTCAGGAAGTGGAGAACTGAAAATGCAATGGTAAAGGGATGGTTGATCAACTTTATGAACCCAAAACTTGTAAGCAACTTCATCAGATTTTCAACAACTAAAGTTGTTTGGGATAATATTGCAACAACCTACTTTGATGGCACTGATACATCACAAGTATATGAACTCAAAAAAAGAGTTATCAGGCTGAAATAGGGAGGAGGATCTATTGAAACATATTACAACAATCTGCAGGGATTATGGAGAGAAATTGATTTCCGGTGTCCAAATCCTATGGAGTGCAATACTGACATACAGAAATATAACTCACTTTTGCAAGAGGACAGAGTCTATATATTCTTAGGTGGGCTTCATGACAGACTTGACAATATCAGAGCAGATGTGCTCCAGATGCAGCCATTTCCAACAGTAGAACAAGCCTATGCGCAAGTCAGGAGAGAAGACCTAAGACAATCTGTGATGCTGAAAAATGAAGAAGTCATATCTGGAGGTGCTATGCTGTCAAGGGGAGGACAGAAACCTCAGCATCGTTTATCCTTTCTAATGCCAGCAAATGGAAGGCCAGTTACAAAATCACATGGGGAAGGGGGAGGTTGCACACACTGTGGAAATACAAAACACACCAAAGATACATGTTTCAAAATACATGGTTATCCAGATTGGTGGCACGAACTCAAGGCGAAGAAAAAACCAGAAGCCAGGTGCAATGAACATCCTGGTCGTGCAGCCCTTATAAGCATGGAACCTACACTATCACTTGTACCTGCACAAGAATCTCCTATCCCGGCTAGAGAACAGACTGATAAGAATGACCCAAGTAATCAAGGTTATGTTTTTTGCTCTCAGAAGAGAAGACATGATCATGATGGCTGGATCATTGACTCTGGGGCAACAGACCACATGACGTATGATCCCTGTGATTTATCTGACACCACTCAACCAAAACGGTTATGCATTGCTAATGCTAATGGAGTAACATATCCAATGACCGGGGCTGGAACAGTTGCACTTTCTCCTTCTTTCTAATTACCACATACCCTGCTAGTCCCATCACTATCCAATAAGTTGTTATCTTTAGGACAAGTGACTGAGGAATTACAATGTTGTACACTAATGTATCCTAGTTTTTGCTTGTTTCAGGATATTCTCACCAAGAAGATTATTGGTCGTGGTACTAAGAGGGAAGAGTTGTATTACATGGACGACTTCAGTTGTGGTCGAGGAAATAACATACACCTCGTCGACAATAAGGAACGGCAGATTTGGTTATGGCATAATTGGTTGGGACACCCCTCATTTCGGTATTTACGCTGTTTATTTCCAGAACTATTCACAAAATTTCGTGAAGCAGATTTTCAGTGTGAAACTTGTATTAAAGCTAAGAGTCATCGTGTATCGTACCCAATAAGTTTAAATCAGAGTGCCACTCCATTTGCGATTGTTCATACTGATGTTTGGGGCCCTACCCCGATTACTATCTCTTCCGGAGCTCGCTGGTTTGTCACATTTGTTGACGATTGTACACGAATGACTTGGTTGTATGTGATGAAAACAAAACATAAAGTGTTTGACATATTTCGCTCATTCCATAATATGATTTAAACACAATTTTTTTACAACACTACAGATTCTGCGATCCGATAATGGTGGGGAATATGATAATAAACAATTCCACCGATACTTTCAGGAACATGGTATGCATCATGAGACATCTTGTCCACAAACGCCACAGCAGAATGGTGTTGCCGAACGTAAAAACTGACATATCTTGGAGATCACTAGAGCTCTCTTGATAGCTACTAATGTGCCCAAACGGTTCTGGGCTGATGTAGTGGTGACTGCAGTATACTTGCTGAACAGACTGCCATCAAGAGTTTTGGACTACAAGACCCCGCTTCCAAGTTCTAGGCCAACATGTGATCCTACCGTCCGTTCTCATGCTTCCTCCCAGAACGTTTGGTTGTGTTGTATATGTTCATATACACAAAAATCAACGAACCAAGCTCGACCCTTGTGTTGTCCGCTGTGTTTTTCTTGGGTATGCAGCTCACAAGAAAGAATATCGATGTTATGATCCAGCTACAAGACGACTCTATACCTCCATGGATGTTTCCTTCCTTGAATCTGAGCATTTCTTCACTTCCCCATCTTCTAGCTCCTCTTGTCAGGGGGAGCTCATAAGTGCAGAGTAGGACTGGGAATATTGGTCAGGCTTTACTGACAGTTCAGTGAAGAATGCAGGGGGAGATGATGAGCAAATGGTAAGTCAGACCTCAGATAACATTATCCAGCCGCAAGTTACTGTTGATACAGAGACAGAATTAATGAGGGATCAAGGAGAAATAGAAAATGATGAGCACGTTGAGACCGAGACAGTGGAGAAGAGTGCAGAAACTGGTGAGCAAATGGAAGCAACTGGAGAAGTCTCCAATGAACAACCCTTCCATGCCGTGACAGTACCACAATCAGTTCAATCTCCTGAGAATATTCATGAGGTACAAGTTCTAAACTCATCTCAAAATATTTCTGCTGGTTATAACGTGCCTTTCAGACGTAATCGTGGACAACCTCCAAAATGATATTCACCTGATCATGGAATGATCAAATCCAAGTCCCCAATTGCCAACCATGTCTCAACTCAGAAGCTGTCTGAACCCCTCAAGGCATTGGCGCATAAACTATCTGCAGAAGATATCCCCAATACAGTGAATGAAGCTTTGAATAATCCTAAATGGATCCAAGCAATAGAGGAAGAAATGGAAGCACTGTAGAAAAATAATACTTGGAAGCTCGTACCACTACCTGAAGGAAAGAAAATTGTGGGATGTAGATGGGTGTTCTCTGTCAAGCACAAAGCAGATGGGTCGGTAGAAAGATATAAAGCAAGGCTGGTGGCGAAGGGATATACTCAGATATATGGGATAGATTATCAAGAAACCTTCTCACCGGTAGCGAAATTAAATACTGTGCGAGTGCTGATCTCTCTTGCTGCAAACTTGGACTGACCACTGCACCAATTTGACGTAAAAAATGCTTTCTCCATGGAGATCTTGAGGAGGAGGTGTACATGGATGTTCCACCTGGCCTTGCTTCTCCAATGCAATGGAAGGTGGTCTGCAAGCTACAAAAGGCGTTATATGGCTTAAAACAATCCCCGAGAGCATGGTTTGGATGATTTAGCTTTGCCATGCAGAGATATGGTTACAAGCAAAGTAATTCAGACCACACTCTCTTCTTGAAGCACCGACAAGAAAAGGTAACAGCTCTCATAATCTATGTTAATGATATGATAATTACAGGAAACGACAGAGAAGAAATCTCAAAATTACAAGAGCAGTTAGCAACAGAGTTTGAGATGAAGAACCTCAGAGGATTAAAGTATTTTTTGGGGATTGAAGTGCCTCGATCGAAACAAGGCATATTTCTATCCCAAAGGAAATATGTGCTTGATTTGCTGTCTGAAACAGGAATGCTTGACTGCAAACCGGTCGATACACCAGTAGTTCAAAACCATGGTTTGGGAGAATTTCCTGATCAGGCTCCCACCAATAAAGAGAGATATCAACGCCTTGTGGGAAAACTAATATACTTATCTCATACACGACTAGACATTGCATATGCCGCGAGTTTGGTAAGTAAATTTATGCATTACCCCAGCGAAGATCATATGAGTGCTGTGATTCGCATTTTGCGATACCTGAAGTCTTCTCCAGGCAAAGGACTGATGTTCAGGAAACATCAACATCTGCACATCAATGGTTACACTGATGCGGATTGGGCAGGGAACATCACTGACAGGAAATCCACATCTGGCTACTTCACATTTGTGGGCGGGAATCTAGTCACTTGGAGAAGCAAGAAGCAGAAGGTAGTTGCTTTATCAAGTGCAAAAGCTGAATTTAGGGGTATGACCAAAGGACTATGTGAGTTACTTTGGTTAAAGAGATTAATGGAAGAAATTGGATGTTGATCTCAAGATACAATGAACATGTTTTGTGACAATAAAGCAGCCATAGCAATTGCACATAACCTAGTTCAACATGATCGTACCAAACATGTTGAGGTAGATCGGCATTTCATTAAACAGAAGCTTGAAGACAACGTGATTCAATTTGCATTTGTAAAATCAGAAGATCAACTAGCAGATATACTTACAAAGGCTGTCTCGGGCAAAATCTTTCATAACTCACTTGACAAGTTAGGCATTGCTGATATCTATGCACCAACTTGAGGGGGAGTGTTAACGTGAAGAATAAATATGAAAATCACAGAATAGGAATCATAGAATATTTAGTTTCCTAATTAGCCTCGCTTGATTGTAAATCGTCCATGATTATTTTCTAGACCAGTGTAATGGGTTTTTCCTAATTAGTCTTTGTACTATATATATAAGAGCCTCCTCTGCTCTTGAAGTTGTACTGAAAATAAAATCAAATATATTCTTCCTCCGCTCAACATTCTCCACATGTCTGAATTTCAGTTAATCCACTAACTTTTCTGCCCGTAAGTCCTTTTTTTTTCCATTTTCTTAATCTAGAAAACTCGAATGACATTTGAGACATTGTCTTGCTCAGTTGGGGCCGTATGAGAGCTGTGTTGGGTTTTTTTTGTAGTGCTTGAGTTAGATTTCATTTGCGTGCGTTTTGGGTGATAGGTTTGTTTGTAGGATTTTTTGGACTATAAAGTTATAACCAGATCACGTTTGAAGTAATCCACCAGACTGATCTTTTTTCACTTCCTAAAACATTTGGTCCATCAAAGCCAGCAAAGCAGAAATCAATGCAATTGTTACTACTGACAAAGCTCATGTTTCGCATTGACAAAAATTGACTCTGCAACCATAACGAAGAGATCTATGCTGGCACAGTATTCATTCATTTTAATGAGTTTTCCATTATCCTAGATTTAATGGCACACATCATTTAATCAAGAGAGTCCCTTTGGAAGTCAATTGATATAGAGTCAATTCCAATAGATAAATTGAAGGGTCCAATTGGCGTGCATCCAGTAGGAGTTTAACCTACGAATTCACCAATTATAAGTTAAGTGGTGCTTTAACCATTAGGATTCTTAGTGGGGATCCTCGTACATGTTGAATAACTAAATTCTAATTGAAATGAAATCTTTAAATAAATCAATACAATTTAAATTTAAAATGAATTAATGAAAGGACATGAATTTAAATCCTGGATTTTTGAATTGAGAGAGATCAAGAATTCTTACTATTTCTTAGATTCACAAACCCAATTCAATTCAGTGGGTTCTTTCATTGATATTTTTTTCCATCAAGAACATTTTATAAAGCTCTTGGATTTATGAATTTGGAGTATCCTATTTTTACTCAATTGACAGGTTTAACAAGCAATCGATATGAATGATATTTTTATTCTTTAAAAGTTTTGACTTATAATAACTTAGTTATCCTTAGTTTCCAACTACTGTCAATTTCATTCAAAGTCTAAGTCTTCGTCTTGTTTCATTAAAATCCACACCAGAATGTAATTTGCTAGATAACCAGTTCCAATATTCCACTGCGATTGCCAGAGTTAATTGGCCAACTCTGAATAGTCTATCACCACCACAACCATCTTATCCCTCTTATAATGACTAATAAGAGAATGATTAAGATGAACGTGGCAGATGGGTCGAAGACTTTGAACAGAGTGCATGGTGTAGATGCATTACTATCACAAATAACTTCTTTGGAAGCAAACACGATTTGATTGAAAACAATGTTACGGTACGTATCTATTTAGATTTTTCAGAGGGCAGACAATGCGTGGCTGCAAATAATGGATAGTTATCAAGTCCCCTTCAGTTTCTTTCGTAAAGCGCCAAAACAAAAGAAGAAGAAATTCATAGCTTATGAGCTAAATAATTGGGTCAAGGAACTGATTAATTACTCAGATACTAAATAATTTGACCTGTTTACTTTTCCACCCTCAGTTTTCATGGAGAAAATGATTTAAGAATAATATGACGAATGAACTTCATAATAACGCCAAGATCTTACATTCATTGCCATAAATGAATGAAGAAACAAATTTCTTTCTTATCATTTTAATAATTCTTTAAGCAAGTGGTTGAGAAGTTTGTTTATACAATGATTTTCCTTCTTGACATGGTTTCCTTCGTAATCAATTAAAGGAAGGGGATAAACAACACATAAGAGCCTTGCTCAACTCAAATCATTTAGCAATAAAATACATGACTGTCACAGCAGCAGAATATAAACTTGGAAAAACCGACTGACAAATATATAACATCTAAAACTACTAAACATGACTTAAATGTAATGCTAATGGAAGAAATCTGCCAAGATATCATCTATAATTAGTCGCTAAGAATTTAATGACAGAACACCACTACTCAAACATCTGAATACCA
>Ga0307517_10007630_pt1 | contig 15726 bp, 9 predicted proteins | sample 23_EM_MG_FD_194515 | JGI IMG/M metagenome (GOLD analysis project Ga0307517, IMG submission 194515) | Populus trichocarpa ectomycorrhiza microbial communities from riparian zone in the Pacific Northwest, United States - 23_EM | ecosystem: Host-associated > Plants > Roots > Unclassified | place...
TTTACTTTAGCCTAGATAACATCCAACCCCCCCCCCCCAAAATTGCATATCATCTAGCATAAAAATCTGACTTGAGCCTTCCTCGTGGGATCGACCCCTTGCTTGCTCTATACTATCTTGTATGTTGTGTTTGAGGCTAGGGTAATTAATTTGTGCGACCGCGACATCGCAACAATGACAACAAGGGTTGTCGCTGGTTTGTTGTAGTGCGAGGGTCTGTCCTCGCACTAGTGGCCATCTTAACAATGACAACAAAGGTTGCCGCAAGGTCTGGCACAGCGTGAGGGGCTTTCCTCGCGTTGCGCCACCTCCAACGCAACGCAGCTCACGCTAAAAGGTAGCAGTTCCAGACACGCTGGCGCTATTGTGGTGGGTGCAGCTGCCACGGCTGCTGCCTCTGCCACTAACAGTGACCTGGCCTGGTGTATCAGGCACCAACCAAGGCGTGCCATCAGTGTTGGCGTCATCGTTGGTGCCGCATAGCCATCAAAACCTTTTTTTAATAAACTGATCGGAGTCCCAGAATTCCAGATTCTAGTTGGATCTTCCAAGCTCTAGCTAGCCTTGGCTGGAATAGTAACTGAGGCTTGAATTTTTTTTTAAATTTCAAAAATCATGAGAGAAAAATTGTCTTTTGGGAAAAATTTTATTTTGCACATAAAATTAATTTCTAATTAACACCAATAACATTAAAACATGAATCAAACAATCCTAATTGTTCTAATGAAGGTTCTGATGCCACTGTTGGGTTTCCCGAATATCATACACCCAGTGAAAACTATGAAACAAAATTATCCAGGAGTCCCTAGGATCCCGTTATACAGATTTATAAATGTTTAGGGATTTGTTACCTGAAGATCTGATCTTTTTTGGCTTTAAATAATTCTTTAAAGGTTGATTTGTCACAAACCACAAGTCATCCAATTATTTGACCTCCAACGATAATTCACATGAACCACCCGTGACAAATCTCCTAAATATCCCTATTTAGAAGGGAGGGATTGCTATGTATTTGAGTGCAAGCTCTAATTTTGTGTTTACGTAGTTTTTCTGTCTAACATACAACAACTCTTCAAAAATAAGAGGCATAGCTTAATATATATAAGGAAATCTTAAAAACCCAATAAATTGGCAAAATATCAATTTACCCCCTGAATAATATCTATATATTAATTCAGGAAGATTTTAGAAATTAACTCAATTAAGTCCTTACTTGATTTTTCTAGGTCTATGAATATAATCCTTATATCCATTATATTCTAGTCCTTAATTTTTAAAATATATTTTAATCAAGCCATACTTAATTAAATCATCCTAGTTTAATTTTTTACTAATGGTTCTACATGTGTGTGATCCATTAAGTTTCTAATATGTTGGCCCAAATATAAATTATAATTATAATTAAATAAATTAAAAATTTTAATTTATTATCAATTAAACAATTGATTAATTTATATTTGAAGATCAGGTGCATCGTCTAGCAACGTGTCATGATCCCCCAAATATTTCAAAAATCATTAGTGGTTTAACTTAACCTTTTAGTGACCGGTTTCTCAGTGTAATTAATATTCTTTCATTAATAATGTTTTGATATAACATTAAAGCATGGAGTATGTCTACCATGTTAAATCATGTTTGTTCTCTACATAATAGTTATTAATCGTTTCAATAAGATTTGAAACTCTTTTCAAATCTCATTTCCATCTTGGCCAAGGATTTCTCAGTCAATACTATTTGGTAACAAATAGAATATTTTCTCTAATTCACCTAGGGTGATAAATCATTTCTTGATCACCTAAGTACCTTCATATAGTTCATGATATACCTAATGTCTGCCCTTTTCATTACCTCGATTAAGATAACATATAACATAAATAAAACATAACATTCTCTATATAAGATAACTTAGTGATATCAAGTCTAAGGACCACTTACACAACCATCACATGAGCATTTCCATAGACATAAGTATTATCTCCAAATGAATTTTTCATACGAGTCAGTTCAGTGTACATGTCTTATGACAAACACCTACAAATTAGTTGTAGGTATCCCTTATACCCCGGGGTTTCTTGATTATCGGTTATTTATGGTAATAAGAGGTGTCCAAAACTTGTTATGGAACAACAACCAATGACCTTTTGAACAAGTTTCTATAGACGACGCTAATTGATGATGCTCTAGAATCTAGTATGATAGGGAACTTGAGTTTTTGAGTGTTTAGATAATGAATGATCACACGTTCATTTTAATTTTCTATTATTCATAACTAAGGGTGTAGAGGGTTGATGACAGAGGCCTGGATTCCTGCAAAACAGTCTTTTTTGTGGGATATAAGGACCCTCTGATGATTAATTAAGTCAATGACTTTTGAGTGATGAGTTGTAGTAAATGAGCATTAAACTCTAAGACCAAGAGTTTGAAAGAAAGTGGAACCGAACCGAACCGGACCGGGTGGTTTTTTTTATTTTTTAATCGGTTTTTTTGGTTAATTTTTTCTCGGTTTTTTCGGTTTAATCGGTTGGTCGGTTTTTTTAAACACCCCTAGTTAGTAGCATCTGAATCCCTTCATGACCTCTCATGGAATACATGGTAACATTGCAACCTAAACTAGAAAGAACAACTCCATGAGAAAATAAGTTTTCAAACACTCATAGCAGGCACCCTATTAAAAGAAAAGGAAAAATTCCGCACATAGTAGTAAACCAGAGCAGATGTTCCAGCTGACCGACAGAACCATCAAATTGCAGAAAACCAAGTACGAAGAAAAACACAAAACAACTAATCTGATGATAGCACATTCCTTAAAACATACCACTAGCCAAAATAGCTAAACAAGATTTCTGAAGACATAATAAAAATGTTGGGAGCAAGATTTTCAGGGAATTTAAAGGACATTATAACCATGACAGGTTCTTCAAAAGACTTTATGAGTGATGATAAACTTCTATAATTCAGATAGCTTTGCCTATCATCCTTATCAGTAATATTAATGGGACCATGTTCTTTCTTATTTGATTTTTCCCATTTGATGTTAGTCAAACTTCGGGTAAGACAGAATTGTCACATCCAGCGAAGAAACAGCGCCTTTTAGATTCACCAGGCACTGAGGTTAGTCTCCCACCTTATGGACTCACGTCTATCTTATTTCCTCCCTCATTGGTTATGCTTTTGGATGGAAAAATTTTAATGACAACGAAGAGAACGAGGAGTAATGATAATCAGGTTTAAATGAAATTTAGTCTTGCTTTTTTTTGGCCTGTGCAATTGTTCTAGTGGTATGATCACTGCCAAAAAATCACCCCCTGACTGTTTTCTGTTTCAATTAGACTGTATGGACTTTCCTTGGTTTTTAGAAGCATGTATTTGTTCCCTCCGCAATGCACCTTACATTTCCAGCAAAACTTGAATTTGCCATATTCTTGTTGACAAGAAACTTGCTGTTGACAAACATGCTAATTCACCATGCTTTGCAGTCGACCATTTGAACTTCATGACAGATTCTTTATGTTTTAGTCGCTGCCCTCTTAGACCAGGCACTAATAAAATGATTTACATGCTGGATGATTTTCCTTCCAGCCCTACCGTTGTCTGAGGAGCACCGAGCAAGAAACACACAAGCATTTCAGATTTCTATGACTGTCCGCTTTTTGTTGGCCATAGCATGCCCATCTTTTTATTCAGAAACATTGAAACCAGTTTAGCAGCTATCTTTTTATTCAGAAACACACATTGAAACGTTGATCTTTTTTTCGCCATCTCCTAGATGATAAAAGAAGTTGGGAATATGCCTTTTACATGTTAAATGACACGATCTATTTGGTTTGCCGTTAATTCAGCAATTCTATCTTCTTTCTGCGCAATATGCATCACAAAATATTCTTAGAATGGATTTGCTTTTTTACATGTGGAATGAGACATTCTATTTTGGTTTCTATTTATTTGTCTGTTGTATTTTGCTTAACTGAACCAACATCAAACTAGTCAGAACTATAGTTTTGGAGGAGCTTTTGCCTGCCTTTTATTTTTGGTCAAATGTTAGAAATTTTATAGATAAAAAATAGACTAGCTGAAAACAAGCAAGCTATATATACACATTTACAAAACAAAGTTAACAGGAACAGACTCCCAGCAAGCACAAAGGAAAAAAACAACCCAAAGAATAAAACCATCAGTTATTTTAGAAACCCAAAGACAACAGGTGCCGAAGATAACCGAGCAAAAGACAAACCAACCACGAACTGTTTACATAGAGAAACCCATCCACATATACATAGGATAATAAAGCCAGCAACATAAACTTTAAACCACGAACCACAAGAGACAAAAAGGTGGGCCCAACATCTAGCTTCAGCACGTAAAACAACCTACATGGTCAAGACTTCACCATGCAAACACGTACGAGAAGGAGAACGATTTGCATGAAAACGAAGAACCATGAAGAACTGAATAAGAACCATGTAGAAGACAACAACAACCAGTTGTAGACAACTACCAACAGAAGGTGAACCGGAGAAAGTATGCCTGCAACACAGGGCCTACCCATGCTGAGATGATCAGCCAACGTGCAATTGGAAGTGGTCTTTTTCATGAAAATGGAATACAATATAAAACAGGATTTGAAATCTCTTGAAAACTGTATCAACCCCCCTAGTCTTCCCATCAAAAACCCGCTTGTTTCTTTCCTCCCAGATAAGATACACCGTGATGGCCAGGGATACTCTTCTCATCCGAGACTCAATGTTGCATCTCTGAGTGTGTAATCCACGAATTGCACTGTTCAAAGTCAGCATCCTCCTGCCAATCCTCAACCATGATTTTATCTTAGCCCACAAACGACCCGTCCAGTCATAAGCAAAGAACAGATGACTATAAGACTCCTCCTCATGCCTACAGAACATACAAGTGGGATCAATAGCGATGAACCTCAACCTGTCACGAGTTCGAAGTTTGCCCAAGACCGCCAGCCATAGGATGAAGCTGTGTTTAGGCAAAGACCACTGCTCCCAGACCACCCGACCCCATGAGAGTGCTGAACCAGTCGGTCTGAAGAAATCATACGCATGGGCCAAAAAAGTTCCTACACCATTAGACCAGTCACTCATCAGAATGATGCTCGCCTCTAATTCCCCACATTGTAGAGATATGAGGTCCCTAATAGAGATGATAGCTTTCCACAGTGGGGAGGAAGAATGGTGTGCATGGACAGTCCAAATGGTGTTACTGCTCAAGTAGAAGTGATGGACCCAACGAATCTAGACTGAATTTGTTTTTAGGTGAATATTCCATTGTTGCTTGCCAAGGAAACTTCTGTTGCGAGCTCTGAGAGATCAAAGAGACCAAGGCCACCTTCTGCCTTAGGCATACAAATAGTCTTCCAGGCAACCAAAGCTATGGTGCCTCTTCTAACGTCTCCAGTCCATAGAAAGTTTCTGCAAATACTAATGATACTCCTCATCACAATTTCTGGGATGGGAAAAATATTCAGCCAAAAGTGAACTTTCCCAAAAAGAACAGACCGGAGGAGTTCTAGACGGCCAGCATATGTAAGATGCTTGCCAATCCATCCTTGGACTGATGATTTCAAATCCTGCAAGAGCGGCGAGAACTGGCTGGCTAACAGCCTATGAGGACTTAGAGGGACCCCAAGATATGTGAAAGGAAAGCTCCCTTCTCTGAAGCTAGAATCAGTGAGGATGGATTGTTTATGAACATTGCCTACACCCCCAAAGTAAATGGATGATTTCTGCGGGTTTATCTCCAAACCAGAAATCTGCCCAAAAAGAGTGAGTTGTTGGAGGATGCAATGAACTGAAGAGGAGTCACCACGAGAGAGAAGTAAAACATCGTCTGCAAAAGCAAGGTGAGTAATACCTTGCACCTGACACTTCAGATGAAAACAGAATCCCTCCTGCTGGGAAGCTAGCTTGAGCATTCTGGAGAAATATTCCATACAGCAAAGTAAAAGGTATGGGGACAAGGGGTCACCTTGTCTAACTCCACTATGACCCGGAAAGAATCCATGAGTATCACCATTAACTGCAACAAAGAAAGAGGAAGTTGAAACACATTGCATAACAAGAAGAACAAATTTATCTAGAAAGCCAAGTTTGCAAAGAAGATTTCCCAAGAAATCCCACTGGACAGAATCAAAAGCCTTTTTAAAATCAACTTTCAGCAAACAGCGGGGAGATGAACGCCTCCGGCCATACTGACGAAGAAGCTCCTGGACAAGATGAATGTTGTCACTCATAAACCTGCCTCCTAAAAACGCATTCTGTATGGGGCTGACAATGGCCTTCAAAGCTTGGGCAAGGCGATCAACTAAGATTTTAATTTGCAATCACTTTATAAACAACATTACAACATGAAATTAGCCTGAAATCAGATGTAAAAGAGACATTTGCTGATTTGGAGACCAAAGCAATAATTGAATGGTTAACCTATTTAAGAAGTCTGCCAGAATGGAAGAAATCCGGAACAGCCGAACAGAAATCACCTCCCACAACATACCAAGCTTGCTTGAAGAAGAAGGAAGAGTAGCCATCAGGCCCTAGAGCTTTGTCATTCCCAATACTAAGACTGCCTTTCGAATATCCTCATGAGAAACTAGAGAGAGGAGAAAGCCATGGGAGCTTGATGGAAGACAGGGGCCACAATGAATGACTGCACTGTCAAGAGGAAAGGTGGTCTTGGATGTGCCAAGCAACTGCTGGTAATAAGCCACAAATTCGTCACCTACTTCCTTCAAAAAGCTGTTAAGTCTGTCATTACTGCACATAATGGTTGGAATGTTCCTCCGATGATTCTGACCCATGAGAGCATGGAAGAACTTAGAGCCTTTGTCACTGTCCTTGAGAAAGTTGCATTTGATTTTTTGACCGAAGAACTGTTTTTCCGCAAACTTTAGAGATGACAATTTGGACCGAAGAAGTATGTCCTGCTCAAACAAGAGTTGATTATCCCTGTCTTGTTGGAATACATACTGATGGTGCTCCAACTCAGATTCAAGCCGCGAAACACGTTATGATATATGACTAAAATCAAGACGATTGAGCTCCTTCAAATGCCCCTTCAGGAGTTTGAGCCTGCGACATAAAACATACATAGGAGTACCATATACAGGAGAGGACCAATGAGAAAAGACCACCTCCAAGAACTGATCATGTGTAGCCCACATGTTAAAGAATTTAAAGTTTCATCTCTCCTACTCATACGGATCCAGACGAACTGCTACAGGAGAATGATCTGTAAATGCACCTGGAGAGCCAAAGTGAACATGAGTCAATCGCTGCAAGAAGTCCATGAAGGATTGATCAACACCCGATCAAGTTTGCTCCAAACGGAGCCATTTGTCCAACTGAAATGGCAGCCAGTAAAGTTGACATTATGGAGGCCAAGATTAAAACAACATTCTCGGATTTCATAGGAAGAAATAGCCACACCATTGTGTTTATCTGTAGAGGAAAGCATAGAGTTAAAGTCACCAAGAACCATCCAGGGACAGCTAGAATTCCATCGCCTTAAATCCCCCCCACAGAGATCGTGTTGCATAAATAGTATTGAAGCCATAAACAAAAGTAGCCTTGAAGCTAAACTGAGAAATCAAATTGCTAACGGAAAGATGTAGAGCCTGCACAGAAAATGCAAGCAGATCAACTTTGACCGGGATTCCAAAAAACTACAATTCTAGCAGTACTTGCTGCATCTGCATTTGTAAAATACTTCCAGTGCCTGGGTCGAAGTCTATGCGTAGAGGCAACTCTGGAGGAAAGCTATTTGGTTTCAATCAAACCACACACATCTATCTTATGTTTCTTCATGAGGCTAACAACCTCATGTTGCTTCACGGGATTATTGAGCCCCCTGATATTCCAGCTGTATATAATCATGAGATTGCAGGGGAAGGGGAAATTACAGGTGGATGCTTCCTTTCTTAAATTTGGAGACTGAATCTTTTAGGCATCTAAACAGATTTTGGAGTGGCTTTTACACAACTAATCAACAGAACTAGAGCAAAGGATTGCTAATGCTGTCGAATGTCTGTGATGATCAAGTGGTGTTTCCTTTCTTTAAATTACACAACGCTCAAAAACCTTGATCGATTGAGAGAAAAAGCCGGGCGCGTACATAGCGTGGATTTTTATATATATATATATATATATATAAAACAAGTCATATTTCTCTATTCTTTCATGTTATTGTTTTCTTCTTTCTTATCCACGTCGTTTTAGGATACTGCGATAAGATCAAATTTTTGTATAATGTGAAAAAAATATTTTAATGTATTTTTTAATTAAAAAAATAAATTGTATAAAATAAATTGTATGAGGTTTTACTTGATATGACCTATAATAGAATGATTGATAAAAATATAGTTTGAGTAAAAACAAATCAAGACAATATTTAAAAAAAATATTAAGACAATAATATATTGGATCGACTCAAATTTACTGAAATCAAATCAAGTTAACCTACCAAATCCTTGACCAAAGTCACAAGACCTTGATAGCTCTGTAAAAAAAATAAAAAAAAATTAATAAACGCAATTCTCAATCAATTCAATGTTGAAAGATGAATCAGAAAATAAAATTCAATTAAAAAAAGAGCCGGGTCAACCCGGGTTAATCTATCAAACTTGAGTTATGAGACCAAGATAATCTCATAGAAAGAAAATTAAAAAAAATTATAAAATTCAATTTCCAATCAACCCAAATTTAAAGGATAATATTAAAAAAAAATCAAATTAAAAAAAAAGACACAAAAAACACCTACTACCAGAAATTTAACAAATACAAATGGAATTAACGGTTTTTTTCATCGGTATTTTACAGTGAAATTTACGAACAAAATTTTTTTCATTGCAAACTCTGATGGTATATACTAACAGAACCAATCTTTCGGTATATATTTTAATCAAAATTACAGAAGAAGAAAACAAATTGCAATTAGGGTGAAATTGGGAAATATTAATGAAAACTATTCATGTTAAAAATCAAATGAGTAGTAGTTATGTAAATATGTAGAAATTAGTAGCAATTTTGTAAATTTGAAACAAACAGCCCCTCCCTTTTGTTGGAGTAGGTTGACGTTACAGTAGAAGAAAAAACAAGGGGAGAGCTTCGTTTTTCACATTTCTTCGAAAAAAACTAGATGATTTCTCTCAAGACTTGTGTGTAAAGGTAAATTTCATTATAAGTTTTCCAAGAAAATATTAATTAATAAATTTAATATAAAAAATTTAAGTGTTATAAATGTTATATTATAAATATAAATTCTTAAGATATTTGATGAATTATTATTGACTCAAAATTTATTGCAATGAGAAAATGCTCTATATTTTTTCTAAATGTGATAATAGTATTGCCAAAACATTAATTGATTTAAGTGTATATCTATTTAATAATAGAAATAAAAAAAATAAATCAATTGAAATATTTTTAAATAATTAAAAGCCTAATATATGTTATAAACTGCATAAAGTATAATATTGCTTACTTAGTAAACTAAGTAAATTTACAAGTAATCCAAGTATGAATAATTAGAATACAATAAAAAAAGTACTCAAGTATTTGTAGTACACCTTGGACTATGGACTACTCTATATTGATTTCCCAATAATACTAAACGAATATAAAGATGCTAATTGGATATTCGACACTAAAGATTTGAAATACATAAGTGGATATGTCTTCACACTTAGTGGAGCAGCTATGTCATAGAAATCCTCCAACAAACATGTGTCACAAGATCCATGATGAAATCAAAATTTATTCCTTTTGATAAAGTTATAGAGGAAGCCAAATGGATTCAGAATTTTTTAGAGAATATTTCATGTTAACCAAAACCAGTGCCGACTATTTGTGTTCATTGCAATGATCATGCGGCAATTGGAAGGGCATAGAGTAATATGTATAATAGTAAGTCTAGACATATACATCGTAGATATAATATTGTTAAATACTTGTTCTTGAATGGAATTCTTTTTACTGACTATGTACAGTCAAAGAAAAATATTGTGGATTCACTAATCAAAGGTTTGTCGGGAAAATTTATGTATAATTCATCGAGGAGAATGAGGTTAAAGCTTTTAAAAGTTGAAAGAGTGTAATGATGATAACTATACTTAGTTGATTGAAGATCTCAAGATTTAGGTTCAAATGAAAAACTAAATTATATAATTATTTTCGGTAGCACTAGGAAATTATTATCTCCTGCTTATTTGTATAATGAAATAAGTGTTAGTTGCAATGTGATAAGGATGAATTAAGCTCTTAATGATTTTAATATCTTGATACACCAAATGAAGTATAACATAAAATTCTTAATGAAAGATTACCTATATAAGTGAAAATATAGTTGTTTCTTTGAGAATTTTGATTAAAATTGAATTCTCTAAAGTACTCATAAACTCAAGAGTTAGTTATGACCAAAATAAACATAATGATGAGAGCCAAAGGAAATGTCTAAGTAGAGAACTATATGAGTATCATTGTCTTGATTTACATAAAATGTTGAATAGTTCAAGACATCGCATTCATTGTTTTGCTAAATAAACACGATAGTATTTCACTAAAGAAGGTTCAAAGCTAAAAATTACCTATTTTGATGTAGTAATCTACAAAATTAGTATCTCTCAATAAATCTTCGAGTCATTTCAAACTGTTAAAACATGATAATATTTCACTAATGAAGGTTCAAAGCTAAATTATGTTATCTTGAGATAAATTTTATGAATTATGGTTTTGTTGATTACTTTAGGTTTAGGGTTTTGTTTATTAAAATTTTGTTGAAATAATGTAACTTGATAAATTTACAATATTGATAAATTATCATTGTCTTTTTCACATCATATGTTTTTTATAATGGGATTGTCGCATGTTCCTCGCGCGGCGTCGATGACGATTTTTTGTTGGTTTTGCTTGTTCTATTATAGGTCATATCAAGTCAAACCCCATATAATTTATTTTTTAATTAAAAAATATATTAAAATATTTTTTTTACATTATACAAAAATTTAATCTTATCGCAGTATCCTAAAAGGACGTGGATAAGAAAGCTACAAAAAATGAAGAAAACAATAACATTAAAGAATAGAGAAATATGACTTGTTTTTTTTTATATATAAAAAAATCCACGCTACGTACGCGCCCGGCTTTTTCTTTCAATCGATCAAGGTTTTTGAGCGTTGTGTAATTTAAAGAAAGGAAACACCACTTGATCATCAGAGACATTCGACAGCATTAGCAGTCCTTTGCTCTAGTTCTGTTGATTAGTTGCCTAAAAAGCCACTCCAAAAGCTGTTTAATTAGATGCCTAAAAGATTCAGTCTCCAAATTTAAGAAAGGAAGCATCCACCTGTAATTTAAAGAAAGGCAGGCAAAAGCTCCTCCAAAACTATAGTTCTGACTAGTTTGATGTTGGTTCAGTTAAGCAAAATACAACAGACAAATAAATAGAATGTCTCATTCCACATGTAAAAAAGCAAATCCATTCTAAGAATATTTTGTGATGCATATTGCGCAGAAGAAGATATAATTGCTGAATTAACGGCAAACGTCATTTAACAGGCATATTCCCAACTTCTTTTATCATCTAGGAGATGGCGAAAAAAAGATCAACATAGCTGCTAAATGCTATGGCCAACAAAAAGCGGACAGTCATAGAAATCTGAAATGCTTGTGTGTTTCTTGCTCGGTGCTCCTCAGACAACGGTAGGGCTGGAAGGAAAATCATCCAACATGTAAATCATTTTATTAGTGCCTGGTCTAAGAGGGCAGCGACTAAAACATAAAGAATCTGTCATGAAGTTCAAATGTTCGACTGCAAGCATGGTGAATTAGCATGTTTGTCAACAGCAAGTTTCTTGTCAACAAGAATATGGCAAATTCAAGTTTTGCTGGAAATGTAAGGTGCATTGCGGAGGGAACAAATACATGCGTTCTAAAAACGAAGGAAAGTCCATACAGTCTAATTGAAACAGAAAACAGTCAGGGGGTGATTTTTTGACAGTGATCATACCACTAGAACAATTGCACAGGCCAAAAAAAAGGTGGGAGACTAACCTCAGTGCCTGGTGAATCTAAAAGGCGCTGTTTCTTCGCTGGATGTGACAATTCTGTCTTACCCGAAGTTTGACTAACATCAAATGGGAAAAATCAAATAAGAAAGAACATGGTCCCATTAATATTACTGATAAGGATGGTAGGCAAAGCTATCTGAATTATAGAAGTTTATCTAAAGTCTTTTGAAGAACCTGTCATGGTTATAATGTCCTTTAAATTCCCTGAAAATCTTGCTCCCAACATTTTTATTATGTCTTCAGAAATCTTGTTTAGCTATTTTGGCTAGTAGTATGTTTTAAGGAATGTGCTATCATCAGATTAGTTGTTTTGTGTTTTTCTTCGTACTTGGTTTTCTGCAATTTGATGGTTCTGTCGGTCAGCTGGAACATCTGCTCTGGTTTACTACTCATAGGGTGCCTCCTATGAGTGTTTGAAAACTTATTTTCTCATTGAGTTGTTCTTTCTAGTTTAGGTTGCATTGTTAACATGTATTCCATGAGAGGTCATGAAGGGATTCAGATGCTACTAACTGCAGAACAGGAGGCCCAACAAATTGTTACTGCTGCTAGAAACTGTAAGAACTGAATAATCTCCTTGTTTTTTCGTTCATTCCATTATATTTTGTAGATCTTTTCCAATAAATCCAAATCGTTTGTATCCAACAAAAATCTCAAATTTCTGTCCAGTGAAGACAACAAGGTTAAGGCAAGCTGAAGAAGAAGCCGAGAAAGAGGCAGGCCTTTATCGTTCCAACCTGGAATCTGAGTACCAAAAGAGAGTTGGTGAGGTATGGTTAGATATCTCCTCAGCTACATCCATTTCCAGTTTCTCATCTATTGCCAACAAAAACTATAAAGAATACGAATAACAGCATTTTCATCAACATGGCTTTAATTAATTATCTAGCTTGAATTGCAATTTCTTTTATTATCTTTTTTTTTTTGGTTTTCAAACTCATTTAGACAAGTGGGAACTCTGGCTTCAGCTTGAAGAGGAAACTGAAGCAAAGATTCGAAACATGAAGAAGTCAACCTCTAAGTTCCAGTCAGATGTTGTTGTCATGCTCATCAAGGACGTCACAGCTGTGAACTATTTATTTTTGTATTTTAAAAATATTTTTGAATAAATTTGAATTTTTTTTTCTTTATTTTAAATTAATTTTTTTTAGTGTTTTCAGATATTTTAATATGATGATATCAAAAATAATTTTTAAAAAATAAAAAAATATATTATTTTAATACATTTATAAGTGAAAAATACTTTGAAAAACAATAACAATTACATTTCTAAACAGATCCAAAAGCTAGTGGGGAGCTTAAATTGTGATTTGTGAGGGTTATTTCCTTTCTGTTAAAGGTTTTCTTTCTCTTTAGCAATTTGGCATTCATATCCTTGAAGTTGGATTTGTTTTTATTCACTTCGAGTATGAATAGTTAAGATTGTGGCAATATATAACTGAGTCTTTTAATCACACCAGCTATGTTAAACGAGATTTATCATGAAAAATCTATTGTTTTGGTCAATGATAAATTTTGAACTATCCAAGTTATTGCTAGGACAGCACCATGCAAGTAAATCCAACGTTAAACATCCACTTAGTACTGTTCTATATTGTTTCTTGTCATCCAATCATGTTGTGGGATACTTTTTTTTATTTTTTTTTCAAATTAATTTTTTTTGGTGTTTTCAGATAATTATGATGTGCTGATGTTAGAAATAATTTTTTTTAAAATAAAATAAATATATTATTTTAATACATTTATGAGTGAAAATCACTTTAAAAAACAACTGAAATCACACTCCGAAACAAGCCCAAAGGTTAGCGGGGAGCTTAAATTGTTATTTATGAGGGTTATTTCCTTTATGTTAAAGGATTTCTTTCTCTTTAGCAATTTGGCATTCATATCCTTGAAGTTGGATTTGTTTTTATTCACTTCGAGTTTGAATAGTTAAAAGAGTTTATGGTTTAGGGTTTAGGGTTTTGGGTTTAGAGTTTAGGGTTTATGTTTGGTTTGGGGTTTAAGGTTTTTAGGGTTTAGGGCTTAGGGTTTTTAGAGTTTAGGGTAGGGTTAGGGTTTAGGTTAGAGTTTATGGTTTTCGAGTTTAGGGTTTAGGGTTTAGGGTAGAGCGGTTTCGGGTTCAAGATTCAGGGATAAGGGTTTAGGGTTTCGGATTTTGGGTTTCGGATTTTCAGGTTTCTGGTTTTTGGTTTTCGGGTTTCGGGTTTAGGGTTTGGGGTTTGGGTTTAGGGTTTTCGGGTTTTCAGGTTTTCGGGTTTAGGGTTTTTTTAGGGTTTATGGTTTAGGGTTTCAGGTTTAGGGTTTTCAGGTTTCGGGTTTCGCGTTTTCGAGTTTCAGTTTTTGAATTTAGGATTTAGGGTTTTCGGGTTTGTGGTTTTCGTGTTTTTGGATTTTCAGGTTTCGGGTTTCGGTTTTAGGGTTTAGGGTTTAGGGTTTTTTTAGAGTTTAGAGTTTATGGTTTTGGAGTTTTAGGATTTGGGGTTTGGGGTTTGGGGGGGTTCATTTGTGCTCTTCTAGAGAGAGAAGCTAGAGAGAGGTTAGAGAGGAAAGATACAAAGGGGCGATGCTCCGACAGCCATATCTCCGGCGACCACCTTTGGAACAGGCCAAGATTTGGTTATGTTGTGCACCTCACTACTATCTACATTCTGACTGGAGGGATTGTCTAAAGCTGCCGCCGTTTAAGAAATCGAACCGTTTGAAATGTTCTGGAAATCCCCCTAGACTTGTCAGAGTCGCCAGCCGATTTCTCCTTGTTCTACCGTTGGATCAACCCTAGTTTTTGGTATGTTGGGCGCCTCTATATTGCCTACATTTTGACCAGAGGGATCGTCCATATTTGATTCCTCTTGCGAAATCTATCCATTTGATGATTTCTAGAAAAATCCCTCTCGGAACAGTCAGAGCCGCCGGCCTATTTCTCTTTTATCTACCGTTGGATCAAGCTTAGTTTTGGGTATATGATTCAGCTGGTTGTGATACACATTCTAAACGGTGGAGATTAAAAATAAATCCTCCAACAACGTTTTCTACATGTTTAACAGAAGGTCGTTAATCTCATGTCAGTTTCGGTATATTTGAGATCAGTGGAGATCTAACCGTTAACCTGTGCTGATTGTTGTATATGTTCTGCATAGCATGTGTTTTTACCTTTGAACCGTTGGGATTTGTTATTGTTTGAATTGTTGGTGAATAATTGTTGGTTGAAGCTCTGCCAGAATCTGTCATTACTTCCAATCCGAAAACCCAAACACCCAAAGCCAACACCACCCCCTCAACCACTAAACATCCCACAAAACAACACCAAAACACCCAAAACATAGCCTCCCTAACCTCTACTCGACCCACTCCCCCCTCGGGTTTTTGGGCTGATAAGATAAGAGTGACCGACTCTAACACTTGATGCATTCTTGACCCCATCCCTCGTGAGCTGATTAGCTCTCGTCTCAAAATGACTAAGGGATTATGGGAGAAGTCTTCTGCGATATGGCATCGTTGCCTAGTAGGTTTTTCCCCTGGTTTTAAGCTTCCTTATTCTGCTATGAATTCAATTGCTCACAGGATATGGAAGAGGTTTGGCCTTGAGGATGTGACATCCTTGGCCAATGGATTTACAATGTTTCGTTTCAAAACAGAAGATG
>Ga0307517_10007632_pt1 | contig 15725 bp, 21 predicted proteins | sample 23_EM_MG_FD_194515 | JGI IMG/M metagenome (GOLD analysis project Ga0307517, IMG submission 194515) | Populus trichocarpa ectomycorrhiza microbial communities from riparian zone in the Pacific Northwest, United States - 23_EM | ecosystem: Host-associated > Plants > Roots > Unclassified | place...
TATTCTCCTCGTCAACTTGATGGTGTCATCGAAGATCTTCCCTCGGTATCGCGTGAAGCCCTCCTTCCCAAACTCGATCCCGGTATCGACGAGCTTGACGTTCGGTCGTTTTCGGAGGGCGTAGTCGACGACCGCCTCGTTCTCGTCAACGGTCACGGAACAGGTGGAGTAGACGACGTATCCTCCCGTTTTGGAGTCAGGGTTCACGCTGTCGATCGCGCAGAGAATGAGTTGTTTCTGGAGATGAGAGAGAAGCACGAAATCTCGATCGGACTGAGGAATGACGTCGAGTCAGGGAAGGCGAACCAGCACCGGGGAGTGGAACGTACTTTGTTGATTTTGACGCTAGGGTCCTTGCTAATAACGCCGGTACCACTACATGGCGCGTCAAGCAACACTCTATCGAAACCTCCCAAAACCTTCGGAAACTCTCGCCCGTCATACGAACAAACCACGACGTTTTTACATCCCAGCCGGTGGATATTAGCGGTCAGACTTTTGGTCCTAGCCTTATTTGCATCATTGGCGAAGATTACACCAGTGTTCTGCATGAGGGCGGCCATATGAGAGGTTTTCCCTCCAGGGGCGGAAGCCATATCGAGCACACGCTCGTCGGGTTGTGGGGAGAGGGCAATGACGGGGAGGAAGGAGGAGGCAGCTTGCAGCATATAGTGACCGGCAAGGTACTCGGGTGTGGCGCCTGTGATGGTGTCAGGGTTCAGACTCGGCATCTAGTAATTTGTGACCTGCCTATGGGAACACTGCTTTCGAAAACCTGAAGACCAACGTTTGTCCATTTACCGATTGGTTCAAGGTTAACGCCACGGTTAATCAGAGCTTGGGCGAGGTCTCGTCTCCTCGTCCGCAGGGTGTTAGTGCGGATTGTCACCGGCCGAGGGACCTCATTGGCTTCGAAGAACTCGATCGCCTGCGGAGGAGGGTCAGCGTGCCGCGAAGGAGGAACACAAGGAAGCTGACTTCGCCGACCGGGAACATGTTGAACAGTTTTTCCGTCAGGAACTCGTTGTACCCGTAGTAGCTGGCGATGTCGGACATCAGCTGGGACACATATTCGGCTCTTGGCCTAAGCGTCATAGGGATGTAATCAATGACCAGAATTAACGCGCAGGTTTGATATCCCGTACCTTTCCTTCCCCAACTTTTTGAAGTTCTCTAGCACCCTCACGCAATGCCGCAGCCGGCGCTGTACCGTGAACACGTCCGGACCACCAGCCTTCTTCTCGGTTTCCCGTTCCTCCGGTGTCAGGATCTTCACGGGTTCGCTAGGCCCACCCTCTTCATCGTCCATCTCATCGAAGTCGTCGCCCTCCATCTCCCCAGCAGCAGCAGCATCTTGAAGCTCCTGCACATCGAGCTCAGCCTCCCTTGCGGCTTCGGCGTCCATTGCGCGGGATCGGGCTTCCATGTTAGCAATAGTCGTCTTCCCCTTCACCCTCTTGTCTTCATTCTCGGAGCCAGAGTTTTCTGAATCTGAAGGTTCTGAGTCCGACCCAGTTAAGATGATCTTCAGCTGACGGTCGAGTTGCTTCGATTTCAGCTTTTTCGTAGGGTGTTTGATAGGCTCGTCGTCTTCTGAGTCGGTATCGAAATCAAATTCTTGCACAGGACCTCTCAGGGGTTCGTCGCTATTACCTATTCAGAAGTTACGAGGTAGGGAGGAGAGTAGTGGGGCATACTCTTCGGCTTCATTATCCTCACTCTCTAGGTCTTCCAAGTCCCCGGTAAATCCGGTAAACTCCTCGGCGTCCTCGTCTTCGTCGTCGTCTGTGGCATCACTGTCGCGGAATAATGACCTGCGTTGGGCAACCCGTAAATTGGGCGAAGCATTCATATCCTCTGACATGCACACGCACCTGGCCTCAGCCCGTATACCAACATCTCCCACATCCTCCCATCCCACAGAACCATCATCATCCATGACTTCATCCTCCTCAAGATCGATCCTCTTCCCATTCTGCTTCGTAGGCTTGCCCTTGGCCTTCGCGGAGGGTTTTTGGACAGACGCAGCCATAGCCTGAGGTCTGGACTTTCCAGCAGACCGAACTCCCTTAGGTTTCTTTGTGGCGCGTCCGTCATCGTCGTCCCGCTCCAGTTTTCGCTTTCCCAGCTTCGCGTTTGAATCCGAAGCCGTAAACTTCGCCTTATGTCCGGGCTTCGACTTCGGTTTCGAGGCTTTCGACGAGCCATTGAGATCCGGATCAGCGTGGAGAGGGAGCGGGTCCCCTTGTTTATTCTTAGCCCGGCGACCCATGGCACTAGCAGCAAAGAGGAAAGGAGGCGGAAATGAAAGGCGGAGGGGGTGATCGAACAAAAATTTGATCTCAGCCCAAGAGCTGACCCTCGTAAGTGATGTTCCCACGGTTGCTACGCCTCGCAAATTTTAGGCTGACATACCGTTCAGAAGATCCACGTAAGTTTCGTCACGCAACACATGTTTGTAGGGAATTGGATGTGCTGACGAAACACCAGATGGTCAAACCACGCCGTGGCAAAGCTCGAGCTCTCCTCGCGGTTCCCGGTGGAGCAATAAACGCACCTCGCCCCATCACTCAGGCCCCACCGCTCATTTTTGGCACTGCAACCCAGCTACAGTCGATGGGCACGCCCCCTACCATCCTGTCACTCCCGCAGAACGTCATCGACAACATTATTGATCACCTGCACGATAGGCCAATGTGCCTCCAAACCTGTTCGCTGGTTGCCAAGAGCTGGAGAGTCCGAAGCCAGAGCCACCTCTTTCGCAGGGTCCGGTGGACCATAGAAACCGTCCTGGGCTGGTGTAAACACATTTCACCTCGTTCGGATGGTCCCGCCGCTCACGTCACGGGCCTCGTGGTCGCTGCGCTGTTGGAGCGGAAACGACTGGGTCCCATCAAAAACTATTTCACCTCATTTCGCAACGTCACGTCCTTGACGTTACAAGATTTGGATTTCGACGACCCGTTATTTAATCCTAACACAGTTCCTGTCTACTTTGGCCACCTCAAACCGGGATTGACATCCCTTACGCTCATACACGCCAGTGGGTCGTGTGGGAGACTACTCTCCTTCGCTTCCTTCTTTCCCCACCTGGAACACATTACGATCTCTTGTCCAGATGATCTGGTCCCGCCGGACCCTACGATTGATCTGGAGTACCGACCACTACGAGGAACGTTGTTCCTACGGGGCCATCTGTTCCACCACACCGATTTAATCAAACTTATCTCCCGTGCTCCTGCTCCCCAATGCCACACAGTTCGTCTCGAACATTGGGGTAATATGCGCGTCGAAGACTTCGACTGTATATTGAAGAGTTGCTCGAAGAGTTTGGAAATTCTCCACGTAAGCGCTTGCAAAGGTCGGCATTCAATACCGTTCCGTTACTGCTCTGATCAGGACTAATCCAGATGCAGGGGAACAGTTCTCAAGACTACGACCAAATTTTAGCCTCTGTACACGTTTGACGGAGTTCCGCATCGAACAACACATCGGTGGCTATCCACCTAACCTAATCTATACCCTTTTGACCTCCCCCGTTGTTCTTACGCGAATAACCTTTGTCATCCACAAAAAAGTGGAACCGGAGGACATTATCACATACGTGGGGCGCTGGGCGGAAACCGATACCGCGATCGCCCAGTTCGCAACGAAACTGCGCTGCAGAAATGGGGAAAAGCGACTGCTACTCACATTCAGAGCTATTAGGGTCCTCGATTTTACCCCATTGGTTCCTCGTTCAGTCCAGAGGGGTGTGCAGGTGGTGGTAGAAAGAGATGACGACGAAGAACTCACGTTTTCGACGTGCGTATCTTGTGAGATAGAACATCCCAATCTCTGAGGTAAGGGGTCCCGAACCGCATACGATCGTCAATCCCTCACTGAAGATCCGTATTCACAAAGCCATCAGGCCCCCTTTTTCTGTATGCGTACTTAGGAATATTGACCGAGCCTGCCACCGTGTGGCAGTGCTGTGCAATCTGTCACACACACCCTCATTACCCGATGGTGCAAAGGAAGCTACCATAAAGTTACCATAAAGTTAAATGCAGGAATAAATACAAAGCCCGAACCAAACTGCACCCGCGGAAATAGAAAAATGCCACCCCATCTAAAGCCACCTAGCGTTTTATCGTCACGATAATGACCGCAGGACGCGCTCCGTCATCTCTATAAGTTGATGGATGTTGGGCCGGTCCGCAGGGTTTGCTTTCAACGTCACATCGATCAAGTTTTTGAAGCCCTGGGAATACGCGCTCTGGGGGTGTTTGTACTGAGCATTCATGACCGCCATGGCTATCGAACCTCCCTGCTGCGTCGTTTGGAGACTCTCGAAGGGAGAGTGAAGGTAAGCGAGCGCGAATAGTGTGCATCCAAGTGACTGAGAGTAGGGTATGGACATCAAAATCCAACACTCGAAGGAGCATACGACGCACCCAGATATCAACCTTCTCGTCCAACGCGACCCCAGTCTTCACATCGAATAATTCTGGGGCCCTGTACGCCATCGTGCTATGTTCAGCCGCAATATCCTAGCACAACCCGGTCAGTATTTCCACGTGTCGGGCGAGGAAAGATGGAGGCACCTGTTGTAACAACGCCTGTGACCTGGTCTGGATCTTAATCCTCGCCGGGATCGCGCTTCCAAAGTCCATGAGAATTGGCGACCCGTCGTCTGCGATCATGACGTTGCCAGGTTTCATATCCCGGTGAGCGAATGGGAACAGCTCCATCTCGCCACTGCCACCCGGCGCGGGACTGCTACTATGCACCTCCAAGTCCGCAGCGTCAGCACTCATTAGTCCACTCTCTTCCTCTCTACCTGCACCTCGACCTTTCTTACTTGGAGGCTTGTTCGAGAGGGGAATCGCGCCCGAGTTGTGGTACGAGTAGCCTCCCTCTTCGTCTCCATGTGCTTGGGGGAACGCTCCATCATCGTCGTCATCTGAATGGTGTTCGGGCTGTGGAAGGCGGCTGGTTTGCTCCTCTCCAGAAAGCCTACGAGTATTTGAACGCGTTGCGGCTTGTGCGTTCTGATGGGATTGAGAACCGGCTGGGGCTCGATAGTCGTGCATGGCGCGGATAGCTTCGCATGTGCCTTTGAAGAGCTTGACCATCTCTTTTTCGGGGAAGTGGGTGCCGTTGATTGAGTGAGCGTTGATGGCGTCTTGCAGGTTTCCTCGCTGTCATCCAACGTATTAGTTTGATATATACCACGTCGCACCGACGCACCTTGTAGAGAGGGAGGAAGAGGTAGACGATCTTTCCTTCACCATCCGGATCCTGAACCACAGCAGAATCCTCGAAGGGGTTCAGAGTGGTGATTCGGTGTGACGCAACTGGCAACTGCTTACGAGAATGCGAATAATATTCGGATGCCTAGATGACCATTCAAATATTCAAGTCCTGATTAGAACCGCTGGCGAAGGATGTAGAATGCATAAAGCGACGTACTTGAACCTCCTGTAGGCCTCCACCTCCCTCATAGCCTGCCTCACATCTTCCGAACCAGTCGGACACCTAATCTTCTTTAAAGCGAATTCTCTCTGAAATGTCATCGTCAATACCACAAGCAGGAAGTATAACCGAGCTCAAAACGCGAGACTGACACCACTGGCTTCATCTTGACATAAATAAACGAACGAAAAACCTCCTTCTCCGAGCACCTTCAGGATCTTGACTAAACCGGGAATCGTAGGGATAATCGTACGACCGAACCAGCCACGTTGCAAAAGACGAGAGGAAATCAACCAAACGAGAACAGTAAAAGCGCAGAAGAAGTCGGGACAGGTACGTACAAGTCCTCCCGTTGATCTTGACCTTTGCTGATGGGTGAAATACGCAAGCGGTCAGAGCCCACAACGCATCCTTCGCCTGGTCGACCAGGTTTAAAAGCGCAGGTGGTAGGGACATCGTTTCGTCGTCGTTGGAAGAGGAGAGGGTTGTTTTCTTTGGTCGCAGTCAGAAGCGGTGTCGTTCCGTTTATGTGTCCGGTGCGCTTATCCTGTGCTTGACGGGCATTCGGGCATCTGCTCCTCTGTTCGTGACTTCCATCATCTCGGACTTTCCCACGCTCTGGGGGGGACTCGCCCGCCTTATCGACAAGGATCTCAAGCCAATCTCTTGCTTGCGGATGACGAGATGGTCCCCTCCCCCGTATGCCTAGCTGTTTCTGTGAGACTGGGCCCGGCCTGGACTCCCTCTTCAATTTAACTCCCCCATCCTCACTTACTCCGTCACTGGATCCCTGGGTTGGTGGACCCCGACCCCTCAAACTACGCTCCAGGGATCCTGGCGCCATCTCCTCCTCGCCTGCCCCCCCAAGCCAACCCGCCCCTGCCCTTAGCGTAGACCGCTCTGCAGAGATTATACTAGGCTTCTCACGACCCCCCACTCTGTCGATGAGTTTCTGGCGCGGCGCCAAGTTTCGTGTTCGATTCAAGGACCAACCTCCCCCTCTTTTGTTTGGGGGCATGTTTATACAACACGACCCAAAGGGATAAGTTGGTGGAGTGGGATAACATGTCGACACCGGACTGTGGTAGCTACTTTATTGACCCCCATCTCGACGCACTTCCTCCCCCCCTCTCTTTTTACCCTTAACCTGCCCCCGACCCCTCTAGCTACCCTTATTATGAATGCGATCGAAGGTTCTACCGTGTAGATTTCGGGTTCGACTATATCTTACATCTTTGTAGGTTCTTGTTCGAGTGTAAACTACTGACTAAAAAACGGGCACTCGGGCGCCTCGCATTCTATCAGGCGAAAATTACGAAAAATTACATGTAGCGCCCGCCCTGCGTGCGGTTTGTGCAGGACGCGCACGGCCCTCCTGGGTGACTGTCTGCACCCTTTGGACTCGACCTCCGCCATCCCGCTAGCATTCACGTCGCGGCGGCGGTGATGGCAACGCGCCCACGCAAGCGGGGAGTGTCGCTCCTCGATGACAGAATCGAGCTCCTGAGCAGGAGCACAACCGAGACCACCTCCACAATGCAGGTCTTCGGGGCCGTTAGCGCTATCCTAGCTCTAGTTCGGGTCAGTGTTTTCGTTCTCCGACCATTCGTTCTCAGTCTCAACGGTGGCCCGACCAGGATAAGATGATCAACGACAAAGATTCCGTGGAACTGTCTGAATACTGTTTCCATGTGTGTGAAGCGCTGAAGACCGTAATTCGCGGAAAGAACACGGACGACCTCAGCGAACCCGTGAGGATGGCACTCGAGAATTTGAGAAGGTGTGTTGATCTAGCCTTGGCCCTATCCGCTTCCCTCAAGCAACTCCAGGGTTATATGGGGAATCGAGCGGACTCTCAGGAGGGGGGCGAGCATGCCAGTCATTGAATATAACAAGGGCAAGATCGAGGGATACAAGCTGGAGATCCAGGAAATTCTCGATACTCTCAACGCACCACGCTCACCCCCCGGTGAAAACCCCACCATGGACGAACGTGCTCCCCTCTTAGCGCCCACTGATCCCCACTCCCGTGACACCGCCACAACCTCTGCATTCGAGGGTACGCTTGAGCTCCGCCTTCGCCATCTCGTACGGAATACTGATCGCTTCCCGCCCCTTTCTCCTTCAACCGCAATACCTCAGCCTGTGGACGTTTACTAATCAGATACAGGTTCGCTCCGCATGGACTCTCCTCCCTGATCGAGGTTATCCTTGTAAGTAGGGATGCGGGTGATATGGTCCGTTGCCTCTCTCCGGAAGACGCACAGTGCTTTATAGATGCGATCGACGAGGCATGTTATACATCCACTTATGTTGCAAATAGCTGACACTGACACATTTTGCCGACCAGGCACTGGATACGCCCGATTTTTCTCCCTGGACCCGAAGAAAATGCCTCAGGTTATTGTACAGGACATGTGGTCGCCACGGACTTCTTCCGAAATCCTTGAAAATCTCCGTTTTCTATGACAGGACCGGCGCTGCATTGTACAGGGGAGGGTTTGCGGACGTGTGGAAGGGGGAACACTGCGGCCGGGACGTCGCTGTCAAGGTCATAAGGACATATTCAAATAGTGACTTACAGAAGATAATTGGCGTGAGTTGCTGGTTGTGCTCCATCTCCGTGCGCCTGAGTTCTGACAATACCCCGTGTAGAGGTTCTGCAAGGAGGTTATGACGTGGAAGACCCTCCGGCATCCGAACGTCCTGCCGCTGTTAGGAGTGATAATGTCCGAGAACCAGTTTGCAATGATATCAGATTGGATGGCAAGCGGAAACATCAACGACTTCGTGAAGGCGTGCCCGGGCGCAAACCTGTTGGAGCTGGTAGGCGTTTCATTCACCGTCTCACCTTGTTTATTTCACGTTCATTGACGATCCCATGACTTATTCAGCTAGGAGACGTCGCTAGGGGGTTGATATATATCCATGGCCAGGAGATGATTCACGGGGATCTCAAGGGGGTACGTTTTTGACTGCTGGGGTCATTCGCCTATCTTACTGAGTTTACTTGTCAAGGCTAATATAGTAATTGACCAAACTGGCCACGCTCGTCTCGCAGACTTCGGTTTGCTTACAATCATCTCGGACCCCGCAAACCTTTTGTCCTCGAGCTCATACATACAAGGTGGCACGATCCGATGGATGGGCCCGGAGCTCATCGCTCCACAGGATTTCGGGTTCAAGAACAGTCGCCCGACGAAGCCTTCAGATTGTTACTCTCTCGGAATGGTCATATACGAAACTATCAGCGGGAACATCCCGTTTCATGAACACACAGACCTAACGGTTTCTGTGAAGGTATTGAGGGGCGAGCGTCCTTCTCGAGGAGCAAGGTTCACGGAGAGCCTATGGGGGATGTTGGGACAGTGTTGGGCATCTCAACCAAGCAACCGCCCGAGCGTCGAAGGTGTTCTGCGGTGTTTGGAGACATCCTCGATTTTGCCGGAGCCGTCCTCTCCAGGGGTAGATGAAGGAATGGAGAGCGACAGTGGCTCCGAGGACACCTTTGACCGCAATTCCTCCGCCCCTTCTAATGGCCTTCCAGATCAGGCGAGCAAATCTTGTTGGCTTCTGTTTTAGCTTACTCTAACTCCCAGCATTATCCATTTTCCCTTCCTACCCGTTCACCCACATTTGATTTCACACAGCGGAGTACTACCCTCCTTCCTGCTGATGAACCTTGGCACACACTCTCTTCAGTCCCCTCCGAGGTTTCCCCAGGGAGTACGTTTTGTCCCACTTCGGTCTTTCGCCCTCTTCTTCCCTTTGCCCTCTTCGTACTGATAAACTCAACCTTCTTGGGTAGCTTTGCCACCCCCCTCCGTCGAAGCCGAAAGCGGATCCTAAGAATCTGTCATTTGATATCCGTGGCAAGCCCGAGACGTCGATACGGCCACCTACATAGGGCATCACTTCACTCGATCCTTCCTCTTCCAATAACAGGACCAGCGCCAACGCCTATGGTCCGCGGCCTCAGGGACCCATTCCTCTCCCCACCTCGTCTTCCATACCCCGCTCCCCGCTAACCAACCCTACCGGCCCAGGTTCTCAGTACTAGAATATAGCACCTTCGCTCCGGTGTTCCGTATGTACAACTCGCATGCTGTCGATACGAGTCATATGGGTATCCCGTCCCCCACCCTCGTCTCCTCACATCTTTATTGTTTTGTGAGGAGTACGTACCCTGGGCCCTGGACGGGAACCATGCCTAGTCCTAGCCTATGGGCCAAAATTTTGACGCTGGCAGCCTAGTTCCCGTGCTGCGCAGTCTGGCGTACAAACACTCGAAATGCCATTCGGCACCCCCACCTGGCCCTGTTGTTGTAGATATTAGATTCAGCATCAGTTCACTTTACTCAGACGCTCGTCATGTCAAAACGGTGCTGTTCAACACATGCTGGTTGATGGGACCCCTGATGCTGACTGTCATCACTGCACAGCGTCTTGGCCGACAAAAGTGCTGATTATATGGACGATGTGTACATTAGGAGTGTATGCTTCAACTCAGACGGCAAGCCTCTCGCAACTGGGGCAGAGGTCAAGACGATTCCAGTACGTTCTAAAACTCATATCGTCGTTTCGAGTCAACCCTTAATCGGTGTTCTAGATTTGTGATATCGTCAGGAAGTGAACCCTCGTCACATCCAGGGGTCATATGCGGGGGTCTGCTCGCTCGCTCTCTTGTCGGATGGGAGGATTCGGGGTGACCGGAGACGGAACGAGCGCAGCTGATTGGGTGGGTGCGTACAAGCTCTCGCAGGCCAAACCTAGAATTCCGGCTTACTCTTTCTGTCAGCGTCCTCCCTCGTGCGTTTTCCGTCCATGCCTTCCATTCCCATTCCCCTCGCACTACCCATAACCGAGTGTTGTCGCACCTATGAGGAAATTCTCGCACGGCCCCCGAACTGATCATCCCCTTCCCAACTCCATGGCGGCGCTTTTGCGCTAGCAACAACGGAGAGGTGGTGCCTGAATTTGGTAGAATGGTACACTTTGTTCTTCGTTCTTTCACCCGCATTGTATGGCACACCGGTATCTTGTACACTACATTACTTTGGCGAATATTATTGGTTTTCCATTATCATTTTACCTCGACATAAGATTATCCTCCTGTTTGCGGTGGTTGTGGGTGCCTCGCAGGTGCCTTGAAATACCTTCAAAATGGCCTCAAAATCGTGTTACGAGGTCATTATAATGGTGTTGAATGCCGACGTAAAGACACTATGATAGCGCCGTGACCTAGGCCAACCTTTATAAGTGCGTTTTCATAGATTTCGACATTTTGATCAATTTTGATCATTATAATGCCTCACGACGACCTCAGGAGGTTGGGTTGGGTTTCCGATGTGGGCGTCTCGCGCTGCGTCGGGCGAAAATCCCAAAAATCCGAAGAATTCTATGTAGCGCCCCATTATACACAGCCCGTGTAGAGCGCGCACGACCCTCCTAGCCAATTGTCTGTATCCTTTGAACTCGACCTCCGCTATCCTGCTAGCACCCCTCACACCAAGCCGGTGGTAATGGCAACACATGCACGCAAGGGGGGAACGTCGCTCCTCGATGTCAGAATCGATCTCCTGAACAAGAGCGCAATCGAAACCTCCCCCGCAATGCAGGTCTTCGGAACCGTTAGCGCTATCCTAGCTCTGGTCCGGGTTAGTACTCTCGTTCTGCGTTCACCCTTCAGCTCTCAGAGGTGGCCCAACCAGGACAAGATGATTAAGAACAAAGATTCCGTGGAACTGTCTGAATACTGTTTCAATATGTGCGAAGTGCTGAAGACCGTGATCTACGGAAAGAACGCGGATGATCTCAGTGAACCCGTGAGGAGGGCACTCGAGGATTTAGGAAGGTGTGTTGATCTAGCCTTGGCCCTATCTACTTCCTACAAGCAACCCCAGGGTTATACGGGAAATCGAGCGGATTCTCAGGAGGGGGGTGAGCATGCCAGTCACTGGACATAACAAGGGAAAGATTGTGGGGTACAAACTAGAGGTCCAAGAGATACTCATCGCTCTCGGCGCGCCGCGCTCACTCCTCGATGAAAACCTCACCATAGGTGAACGTGCCCCCCTCTTAGCGCCCGTTGATCCTCACCCCCACGGCACCGCCACAACATCTGCATACGAGGGTACGCTTGAGCCCCGCCTTCGCCGTCTCGTGCGGAATACTGATTACTTCCCGCTCCTTTCTCCTTCAACCGTAATACCTCAGCCTGTGGACGTTTAATCAGACGCAAGTTCGCTCCGCATGGATCCTTCTCCCTGATCGAGGTTATCCTCACAAGTAAGGACGCGGGTGACATGATACGTTGTCTCTCTCCGGAAGATGCACAGAGCTTCATAGATGTGATTGACGAGGCATGTTCTACATCCGCTTATGTTACAAATAGCTGACACACGTTCTGCCGACCAGGTATTGGATATGCCCGATTTTTCTCCCTGGACCCGAAAGAAATGCCTCAGGTTATTGTACAGGACATGTGGTCGCCACGGACTTCTTCCGAGATCCTTGAAGATCCCCGTTTGCTATGACAGGACCGGCGCTGCATTGTACAGGGGAGGGTTCGCGGACGTGTGGAAGGGGGTACACTGCGGCCGGGACGTCGCTGTCAAGGTCATAAGGACATATTCAAACAGCGACTTACAGAAGATAATTGGCGTGAGTTGCTGGTTGTGCTCCATCTCCGTGCGCCTAAGTTCTGACAATGCCCCATATAGAGGTTCTGCAAAGAGGTTATGACGTGGAAGACCCTTCGGCATCCGAACGTCCTGCCGTTATTGGGAGTGATAATGTCCGAGAACCAGTTTGCAATGATATCAGACTGGATGGCAAGTGGAAACATCAACGACTTCGTGAAGGCGTGCCCAGATGCAAACCTGTTGGAGCTAGTAGGCGTTTCATTCACTGTCTCACCTCGCTTACTTCACGTTCATTGACGATCCGATAACTTATCCAGCTAGGAGACATCGCTAGGGGGTTGATATACATCCACGGTCAGGAGATGATCCACGGGGATCTCAAGGGGGTGCGTTGTTGACAACAAGACCCACTCCGGTCTTACTGAGTTTACCTGTCAAGGCCAATATAGTGATTGACCAAACTGGCCACGCTCGCCTAGCAGACTTCGGTCTGCTTACGATCATCTCGGACCCTGCAAACCATTTGTCCTCGAGCTCATACATTCAAGGTGGCACGATCCGGTGGATGGGCCCGGAGCTCATTGCTCCACAGGATTTTGGGTTCAAGAACAGTCGCCCGACGAAATCTTCAGATTGTTACTCTCTCGGAATGGTCGTATACGAAACTATCAGCGGGAACATCCCGTTCCATGAAGACACAGACCTAACGGTTTCTGTGAAGGTATTGAGGGGTGAACGTCCTTCTCGAGGAGCGAGGTTCACGGAGAGTCTATGGGAGATGTTGGAACAGTGTTGGGCATCTCAGCCAAACAACCGCCCGAGCGTCGAAGATGTTCTGCGGTGCTTGGAGACATGCTCAATTTTGCCGGAGCCACCCTCCGGGATGGATGAAGGAATGGAGACCGATAGTGGCTCCGAGGACACCTTTGATCGTAGTTCCCCCGCCCATTCTGACAACCTTCCAGATCAGGAGAGCAAATCTCGTTTGCGAGGTTCTTCTGTTTCATCTTACTCTGACTCCCATCATCGTCCCTCTTCCCTTTCTACCCAGTCACTCGGATTTGATTCCACGCAGCGGAGTACTCCCCTCCTTTCCGCTGACAAACCTCGGTACGCCTCTTGCGCCCCGTCTTCCCTACCCCGCTCCCCACCAACTAACCCCACCGGATCAGCTCTGTAGACATCGGCGTGTCCCTGAGCGGGACCGATCGGGGGGACCAATCAGATGGCGGAAGGGTGTCCAACAGAGACAGAGAACTAGATCAGAGGGACACAAAGCTCATTACGACGGCGGAAGTGAGGAAGAAACGTAGTACACTCCTTACCCCATATCATCCATCTTTCGCCTATTTACCTGGTCTATAGGTTCTTTCTCTCCAAATCCTCCCCACCCCCAATCTGACTCGAGCAAGTTTCCACCCGAACCTCCGCAAGTCTTGACACCTTTTACGACTCCCGGATACGGTCCCACGAGTGCCTCGGATCCTCCCAACCCCTCCTCCGTGCTGAGTTCTTTCACAGCGTTGATTGCCAGTTGAATATCACCTTATCCTTACAACAAACCGTATCCTCGATTGCTGATTCGCTGTATTTCTGTAGCCGGTCTCGATGAAGACACGTCCCCTCTGTTTCTTGGTGATCTCGACCCATCCGCGCCACCTCTAAAATTGAAACAGGAAGGTAGCGATTGGTTCGCCGTGTTTAACCCCAAAACCAAACGAGTGCTGGATGTCAGCTTGGTTCACACCCTGGCCCACGAAAGGTAGGTCACCCCTATAACAGGAATCGCCGGATTAGTGACGTGTTTTCGTGCGTTCAGTGTCGTTTTTTGCGTCCGTTTTTCGGCAGACGGCAAGTATCTGGCGACGGGCTCCAACCAGATGGCTCAGATTTATGATATGAAAACTGGCACCAAAACTTGGTTCGGTTTCCTTGGCACATGCTGGCTGATGGGACCCCTGACGCAGACTGTCATCACTGCACAGCGACTTGACCGACAAAACTACTGATTATGTGGACGATATGTACATTAGGAGCGTATGCTTTAGCCCAGACGGCAAGCTCCTCGCAACTGGGGCCGAGGACAAGACGATTCGAGTGAGTTCTAGAACTGTTGTATTACGGTTTCGACTCAAATGCTCAATTGGTGCTCTAGATTTGGGATATCGCCAAGAAGCGGATCCGCAACACATTCCAGGGTCATACGCAGGAGATCCGCTCGCTCGCTTTCTCGTCGGACGGGAGGTTGATCATCTCTGGGTCGGGTGACCGTACGACGAGGATTTGGGACATGATTGATGGGTCATCCAAGACCCTTGCGATCACCGACGTTCCTGACGATGTTGACGCCGGGGTTACGAGTGTGGCCATCAGCACTGATGGGCGACTGGTGGCCGCTGGAAGCTTTGATGCAGTACGCCATCTCAATTGGATGTTGGTGTGTATTCTGAATGCACGTCCTATAGATTGTACGTATCTGGGATGCCCGTACTGGTGATCTACTGGAGAGGCTGCGGGGTCACACAGACAGCGTGTACAGTGTGGCGTTCACTCCTGATGCACGTGGGTTGGTGAGCGGTAGCTTGGACAAGTTGCTCAAATACTGGGACGTTTCCCGCTTGGCGAATGGACCGGGCGGTTGGCATAATTCTCTGGGTGCGTTAAAACACGATTCTTTGAGTGGAGAGGAGGATCCTGGTGCTCGCCATGGCGGCAGCGCGTGCACGATGAACTTTACTTGCCACACGGTATGTGCTAGGCGGACGGCCCCGGGGTAATGTCTAACTGCCTGGCACAGGACTACGTCGTGTCCGTTGCTGTCTCACATGACGGCCGATGGGTCGTGAGCGGATCCAAAGACCGTGAAGTTCAATTCTGGGACGCGAAGACTGGGATCCCTCAAATGATGCTGCGAGGTCACAAGAATACAGGTCCGTTATCCTCCAGCCGACCCGACCCCTTCGCGCCGCGCGACTGACAGTCCTTCCGTTCCAGTCATCTCAGTTGATCTCAGCCCCGCCGGAGACATGTTGGCAACCGGCTCATACGACGGGCGGGCTCGTATCTGTGCGTCTCGTCTTCTCCGATGTCCCCGCGGCTCAGTGGTTGACTTTGGTCTGTCTAGGGAAGTACACTACTATCTCCTAACTGCTGTTATCCCCGCGCATAATTTATCCTGTTTTCTTCCCCTTCCCCTTTTCATTTTTTGGTTTCTGTGCGCGTTCTCTCTTTTCCCGTCTCTGATAGGCCCGGTGACGACGTCTGGAACTCGTTTCGCAGTGATATCAGACTGGATGGTGAATGGGGCAACGAATTTGTGGGGGCGCACCCGGATGTAAATCGGCTGGAGCTGGTAAGCTTTATGACCCCTCGTCTGTCTCACCATCGCGATTCTCCTCCCTCACGGCGCTCTGCTCTCTCATCGTGTATCTGGCTACGGACATGATATTCTGTCTTCCCTGTAGTATGCACGATCGAGAACACTCCAACTTCATTCTACAAGTTAATAGGGCCGACAAGCGGCAGAACCCGGGACTGAGACCGTCAGCTGGGATTCGACCCAATACTCAGCTGAAGGGATCGCTGAGTTAAAATCCGCCGTCGAACAAGTCCTGCGGAGAACGG